>Ga0164293_10000015_pt1 | contig 121327 bp, 122 predicted proteins | sample GEODES118metaG_FD_111487 | JGI IMG/M metagenome (GOLD analysis project Ga0164293, IMG submission 111487) | Eutrophic lake water microbial communities from Lake Mendota, Wisconsin, USA - GEODES118 metaG | ecosystem: Environmental > Aquatic > Freshwater > Lake | place: USA: Lake Mendota...
TTGAATAAAATTATCTTTGTATAGGTAAATACTGCCCTCTTCATAGTCTAGGCTGGGAAGAATCACCTCGCCGCCAATCATGAAGGGCTCATCCTCGCTCTCATCTGCGAGAGCTTTTTCTATTTTAACTTCTTCACCAGACTGAATAAGCTTGGCTTTATTCTTTTTAAGATGTGCTAAAACTTTTTCAAGATCGAAAAAATCTTTGTATCTTTTGTAGCTAGGAACAGCGCCATCATACAAATGGCAAATTAGTGGCATTGGATTTATAAATTCAGAATGGAAAAGATGATAGGTTTCCAGCTTTGAAAGATGCTGTTTTGGGATATGATATATTTTATCCATAAAATTAAATGGAGGTGACAGGGCTCGAACCTGCTACCTTGACCTTGCAAAGGTCCTGCTCTACCAGATGAGCTACACCCCCTAAAATGGTGGACAGTGAGGGGATCGAACCCCCGACCAACTCGGTGTAAACGAGCCGCTCTACCGCTGAGCTAACTGTCCATGTGGGAGTGGATGGATTCGAACCAACTAAGCCAAAAGGCGACAGATTTACAGTCTGTTGTAACTCTCCAACTTTACCGCGCTCCCAATTCATACTATTAGTATACAATTTTTGTATTAAAATGTCAAATAAAATGGCGTTCCCAGCAGGGATCGAACCTGCAACCTACAGCTTAGAAGGCTGTTGCTCTCTCCAGTTGAGCTATGGGAACGTAATTATTAAATTTTAGGCAAAATCAGCACTAGTCCCTCATGAACTTCTCTATGGCAGTTGGCGCACAATAGAATACATGGGGTGTTATTAATTTCATCTTTATATTTTTGCTGATTATTGTCCCTACCTATTCGTGAAAATTCCAGCGTTTTACCTGCGGGATCAACGTGATGCACCTCTAGACCGGATAGGCACTTGTTATAGCCACAAATTTGACATTCACCACCCATGTATTCCATTAAAAAATATTTATTGTCTTTTCTTATATCACTTTTTCGCATATTTTTGCATGGTTTGCATTTGTAATATTTTTTATCACCAACAACTTTATTAAGTTCATGCAATACATCTCCATGTACTTTGCAATTTTTGATTATTGATTTAGCATTCATTAATTTGGCTGTCGAGGTAGGATTCGAACCTACAACCAATGAGTTAACAGCTCATCGCTCTACCATTGAGCTACTCGACATTATTACTTATAATACAACTGTATGCGCTCAGGGTCAATTTTTTCTTCTTATATAAAGCACAGCTTGCTCTTCATAAAAGCACCTAATAAGCGTTTTATCTCCCGAATATCCTTTTAAATAGTAATTTCTCCAAATTGGGAATAAGTTGAATCTCCATTGTGGCACATAGTATCTTTGCTCATTCTCAATGATTTTTTTAACTCTATAGCTGTATAAAAAATTCATACATACTATTACACCATAATTTGTAAAATTAAAAAAAATAGCAGACTATACTATGATAGCCTGCTATTTTAATACTTTTAAATACGGGTTTTTATTTAACAGCAGCGACTGTAGTTTTGCCGCATGGCTGACAAGGCTTTTTGGAAGCACAGGCTGCCAATGCAACAACTACAACGATTGATAGAATAATATTTTTCATAAGGCCTTATTATATAATGTTTATTAAATAAGTCAAATATTTTGTTGGTTAAAAATAATAAAATGGTAATGAAGTGTTTTACTCTAGAAATTGTCACTTCTTCAACGAGTTCTGGCATGGAGCCAGATGCATCGTCATAGCTTGTATTTTAATAATGATACTTTCGTAGCTTCCCATGACTTTTTGCTCAGTATCGGACCATTCTTATCAATCACCAACAAGCAACTTCAGTTTGGCTGATCAAGAATATGCGTCATGAACTTGATCGTATAAATTATACTACGTTTTTTTAAATGGAAAGTCAATCTTTTTTCTTTTTTCTTTCTCTGACCCATTTATTTTTAAATCTCATAGTCCAATCTATCAATGCATAGGCAAATCCAACATCGCGCCCAGCCTTTTCACTCTCGTACCACTTATGCTTCATTATCTCCTCTTTTTGCGCCAAGAATTCTCGATATAATGATGTTTCTGCGATATTCATCATACTCTATATTACACTAATATAATAGGATCGCAACAATACTTGCAATTATTAGTATTGCTGCAAATGTAAAACAACATAAATCCATAACTTGTATGAATTTATCTTTAAATGTAGGATCCGCTCTCACTCTATAGTTTAGTACGAACGCAACAATATTTAATTAATTAAATTTCCTCCTTTCTTGTTTTGGTTAAGCTGGCTCGCTACGATTTGAACGTAGAAAAGTTCCTCCAAAGGGAACCGTGATACCGTTTCACCACGAGCCAATATTGTTGTAACTATATATTACATTAAAATAGCTTAATCTTCTTAAAAATCAAAGAATTCTTGCCGCTCTCGATCTTGATGACACATCTCCTCTTTGATCATTTTTTCTAGCTTGTGTTCTAAAAAATCTAGAGCTTTATCGTATGTCTCGAAATCTTCATCAATTTCGTCTGCTACGTAACCATGATGTTGAACGCAGTATGTTTGATTTTGGCCATAACTCCAAACTGTATTGATGTAAAAATGGCAATCACGATCTTTATGGTGATCCTTACCAATTAACTTATACCATTCATCTGTTAATTGTGTTATTTTTTTAAGCTTGTCTTTCATAATTATCCCAAAGTACAAAGATCAAAATCAATCAATACGGGTTTATTTCTAATCTTGCCAACATTATCAGAGAAAAGATCATATGTACTCCATCCCATTGATGAAACATTTTTTCTTAACGCGGACATTTCTTCATTATTAAGCCCACCCTGCATTGCGTGTTCAGTAACATAATAAAAATAGCGTCCTTTGGTTCCCATAAATAATGGTTTGGGGCCAAAGCCCATTTTGTGGGCAGCATCTTGTCGAAAAAAGCATCCCTTACATTTTAGTTGACTGGTATAGAATTTTACACCATATCGCCCACTAATTTGAATGTAGTACCGAACAGTTGCGGAATCTGTTTGTTCATAAAACCGCAAATTGATTTTGTTGATGATTTTTTTAAGTTTAGCAATCATGGCTCACAAACAAGAAGTGCAAGACTATTTCCGCTAAAAAACTCTTCTACTGTTTTTTTTGCTGTTTTGAAATCATATTTTCCATCGACCCATTTGCAACCACGATCATAAGCAGTGGCTTCTTCAATTGAAGAATACTCCTCATAAACAAAATCTTCGCCACAGCACTTGCAAGTTACATTATCTGGATCGCGCTTAAATAGTTCTTTAAAAGTCCTAACGGCTTCTCCAAGCGGCTCATCAATATATATGTGAGCATAAGGCGTCTTCAAATGACCACCACTATGCATATCCATGAAACGTGTAACAGTTTTCTTCATACCACCATTATGGGATTTTTTACAAATTTTGTCAATAGAAAACTTGGTGTTTTTGTCGCACTTTGGACCAGATCAGAGTTGCGCCCCTGCTGGCATCAGTTAACAATTTTTCTTGATTATAGAGTTAACCTCAGAACACCTAACCATTTATACAAGAGTTTTGGCCCATATAGCCTTGGTTTACCCAGAACCTACGCTCTTTTTTTTAATTACATATGTGCGCGCACACTATGTGATCTTATTTACTGTGAAACCTATATCATAACGATTATAGGGGGTAGAGTTGCATACCTTATAAGGCGATCCCATTTTTTGGCTGGTCATCGCCACACCACCATTTGCAAAATTTTAAAGAACTATTAATATTTATACACACTCTTTATAAAAAGATCAATTATTTTTTAAAAATTTTTATTTCAAGAATGCGAAATTTTGTTCCCAAACCATGGCTTTTAAAATTTTCTACTTCTTGCGTTGCTTTTTTAACATTTTTATAATTGATAAAATCGTGCCTAATCCAAGATTTAAACAAGTGGCTCCAGCATTCAATTTGGTAGTATTTATTCATTTTAAAAAAGTATTTCAAGTCCAGTTTCACCATAGTCAGGCATCCCAACATCCATAGAGTGATTGCTGATATATGGTTGCGCCATTTTTCCTTTGATATTTAATCGCTCATTAATCGGATAAATTGCAGTAATAACGTGCTTGCCTTTGGTGAATTGCTGATTGCTATATTTAGTGCCTGTGACTTCACCCTTGACTTGAATTTTATCCAGATGTTCGCATGCTGTCAGCAGAAGGCATAGTAGTATTATTGCTTTCATCGTTTTCGTTTTTTTTAGACCAGTCTATCAAATCATAATTATCTTTGAATTTTTTGGAAAAGCAATTTCTTGGCTTATCGCCTTTTCCCGCCCCTTTATTTGATGCTTTTTCGCTCATAAATTTGTTAAATAGAGGCAGTAGGACTTGAACCTACAACCCTCACCTTATCAAAGTGATGCTCTGCCATTGAGCTATGCCTCTGCGTATTCATAGTTTAGATTATCTAAATTTTATTTAAATGTCAAAAAGAAATGGGCATGAAGGGAGTCGAACCCCTACTCCTTACGGAACCAGATCCTAAGTCTGGCGCGGCTGCCAGTTACGCCACATGCCCTTTTATTTGTTATACTTACACCAAGCATAGACAAGAATCAAGCACATAATTAAACCTACACAGTAGTTTAAAAACCACCACAGGCCAAATGTGCCCAAAAACATATAAATCATTCCTGAAATATACCCAACGATTGACATTAAAATTAGCATTAATGAAACATCTTTGGATGAATGATTTTTAAAAATTTTAACTATTTGTGGGATATAGCAAAACATAAAAGCAAATGTCATTACTATCCCAGCAATCTCTCGCATTATCTCTTTCATAGTGAATATGCCATTTCGTTATTCCATTCTGCAAACTCTTCAATTTCGTCGATAAGCTGCTTCTCCATAAATTCAATAAATGCAATATCATTACTCAATTCACGCTTGGCTATCAGCATAGTATCGGACAATTCTTCTTGTGGAATTGTAAGAAGCCAAAGAATAATTTTACCATATTGATTGACTTTGGTTTCTTTATTCATATTGCCCTCCAAACAATAAATCTATATCTTCATCTGATGCTTTTAAAATCCATTTGTTCATTTCGGGAATTCTATCTAAGTAGTTTAATATGTCTAGGTTATACTTTTCTGTGAGAAAAGGCAATATTATAAAATAAAAGATGGATGGATCTTCGAGGTCGCCGTCACGAAACCAGCTTGGCATATTCCAATCAAATATATATTTTGAGTCATAGCCGTGATCGTCCATGAAGTTATGGAACGTATTTACAAGATGATTTTTTGGTAGCTTATTGACAATTTTGCAGAAGCTGCAATTACAATCTTTTGTTTTGTGAGATTTCCCTTTCATTTTATTTTATCTAAAAATATTGCCCAATCAGGATTAAGAGCTTTAATAAGTAAATGCGCGGTCATAGGTCTTGGATTTTTTAGTTTGTATTTTGGACTGTACCCATGTTTGGACACAAATTCATCAATTGTCATGTCATTTTTTAAACGATTAATTTTTGATGATGTGATGGCAAGATTATCCCAAGAATTTTTGCCGCCTTTTGATTTTGGATGCAAATGATCAATTGTTGCTTCGTTATAGGTGAGCTTTTCCCCCGTCCAAAAATCAACGCCATCATAACGTTCGTAAAGATTCTTTTTTGTAGGTCTAAAAGTTTTAATTGGAAGTTTATTATAATTGCTTCCTACAATAGCCACTGTTGGAACGCGAATTTCAAGATTGATTGTGTGGATTGAAAACTCATCGTGCTCTCTTGGTGACAATGTGACCCACTCATCCCAGCCAAGTGGGATAATTTCGCTTGGGCTAGCATAATCTGGCTCCCCATTATCATCTTCTAAATACTCTATCTTAATGGCTTTTTTGGGGTAATTAGCAGAATTCATATCTTCCAATACTTTCTTAACTGGAAGCGTACAGATGGGCAACCAAGAAGCATTAAGCATTAAAACTTTATGATTTAGAATATTAATCATTTAAAAATAAAGATTAGAATTTTTTGGGTTAAAAGTAAAGATTATTTAATAATAAAAATGTAATGAATGGTGAAGTTTATGGACAAACAAGATTTGCCATTATTGGCGACAACAGAACACAAAGATGATATGGGTCGCCGCTCATATGATGAGAATGGTAATGGTAACGGCTGGTCACGATATCAAATAATGGTATTGCAGCAATTAACTGACCACACAAAGCTTCTTCAAGCATTAATGTCAGAAATTAATACAATAAAGCAGCAAATTGCAATCACGGATATTGTATCAAAAAATTGGAGAGATCAAGCTGATAGGTCAATACAGGAATTAAAAGATGATGTTGAATTTATTCTTGAGGACGAAGGTGGTATTAACCAAAGATTAAAGAGTATTGAAGATAATACAAAAATAGAAGAAAAGTCAAGCTTAAAAATAAAAGCATTTTGGGGTCTTTTGGGTGGGGCAGTTGTGGTAATTGTAGATTTGGCAATAAGAGTTGTAAGCTTGATTAGTAGTAAACTGCAAATTATAATGCAAAATCCGCCGCAGTAAAGTTGCGCTAACTAGTGTAACTTTAATTATGGTAGTAAAAACATTTTTTATTTGCCTTAGTGCGGTTTTAGTTCTCGGACTATTGCCTCATTATTCTACAAAGCCGCCAGAGGAAGATTTTGTACTCAATAATGGCTGTTTAATCTATTCTATTCAATATCAGCACGCACTAAAGGCTAAAAAAATACTTGGCGAATCAGAAGTTTGGGCTAAAGTTATAATGTACAAAGTATTGGGGGCAAAAGCGGGACATGCTGTTACTCTGTATATTTATAAAAACTCTACATATGTGTATGATCCGGCATTTGCAAGCTATCAATTGGCGCAATTTCCTGTATACAATCCATACAAGGTTGCAAAAATGATGCATCCAATGAATGATATTGTATGGGCTGAATATGCAGAGAATGTGATGCTATATAACCCTTAATTTTTTATCTAGTTTCGCGCCACTGAAGACTGGTTAATACATTTGTAGTATTTCCTGGCCCAGTAGCAGCATTTTTTAATAAAACGGCAAATATATTGCTGTCCGTGCTGTCTATGTTTTGACTAATATAATTTCTTTTAGCGCTAGAAACATTTGCTAAACTTGAAGATACTCCAGCAGTATTGCCAACCCCAACTGCGTTTACCGTAATAAATCCAGCATCAAATAAATTTCCGCCATTTAAATTAAATCCAGTCGCTGTAATATTATATTCTACAACACTTGAATCGTCTACGCTTTGCCAAGATCCTCCAATTAAAGAAGCACCACTTGGTAGGCGCCAAAATTCATAAGAGCAAAGTTGGTCGGCACTATAAAGTTGGGAAGATCCCAATCTAACAACACTTCTATTTGGTGCCCCATAATATCCAGTTTTTAATCTTATTGCAATAACTGGCATTGTAGATCCAGCTGTTATATTTCTATATCCAGTAGTTCTTGCTGCAAAATCTACACCAGCTTCACTATAACCACCTTCGCTCACTACTGTTGCACAAATTTGATCCATAGAAGATATTCCAGTCGTTCCATTACTATAGTTTCTAATTTCACAACGAATCGGCAAATTAGGATTGCTCCAATATACAGTGTTTTTATTATTACTATTATAAAATTCGTGAGCAATAATCGTATTGCCATCATGTACAAATCCCGCACGTACGCGACCAACTCCAAGCCATTGATAATCAGCTGTAAATAATTGGGTTTTAGTAATATCTAAATTAAAAGCTGATGGGCCAGTTCCATCACAGCGATCTTTATTCCAAGCGGATTGTGGAATTACCGTATTTTGAACACTTCCAGATACGTCACTTCTTAATACGATAGCTAAGCTACCATCGCCGCTATGTTGGAAAAATATCCCATTATAATCATCATACAAGCCAATCCTTTTATTAGTTCCAGATCTGGGAGGGTGAGAATTAAAGCTTTGTAGTGTTAATTGGCTTTTACCAGCCATATAGTGATGGTACATGCGGCTTTGATGAATTACATAATCATTTGCGCCAGTGCCAACTGTTAGAATAGCTTTTGCTTGCTTTACATTGAATGCAATATTAGATTGCGTGCCGCTAGTTTTAGTTAAAAGCTCTGTTTCTTCTCCGTAAACATGAGTATAGTCAGCCAACGTGTATTGCTCTGATACTCTTTGGCGACCAAAAGCATCTATTGTTCCATCTTTGTACAAATTTTGTACATTCAGAACGCCGTCAGTAACTGAAACTTTTATTGGTGCGTCTTGATATTCTTTTTCTATTCTATAGATGTGCATAATTATATATATTAATTACACACAATAAAATTAAAAAAAATTAAAAATATCCCCCACGCGCGAACGCATGAGGGATTATATATTTTATTTATTATTTATTAAAATAAAGCCATTATGGTTTTTTTGGCCCAACGAAATAATCCGAAAAAAATCTTACCGATTTCCTTCAAATCTTCCCGCTGTATTGTTCCTGCATAGCCAATTGATCCATAAGGACCAAAAATGATCCCTAACTGGTGAGTTTGATAACGTTCCATTAAGATTAGCACCTCCTTTCATATACTGTATATTACAGCAATTTAGGTGCCAATCAAGTTACAATTTTGTTATAAATAGGCTGCTTGGAAGTGCATCCAGTCATAATTACGCCTTCTACCCAAGCTTGTCCAGCCCTCAGCTTCTACAATTTTCCAGAATGGTTCATATTCTTTCTTGCTAAATGTAGCTTTGGGACTGCTCCATTTTAATTGATTATTGTCGGGATCAAGGTCAATTGCAGCGCCCCAACTGTGTATTGACCAAGCTGATCCGCCGCGCATTTTACGAACATTCAAGCATCCGCCAAACATATTTAATCTTAATTTCTCAATATCTTTTTCGCCATATGTTTTTAATGTATTATCAAAAATAATACCAAGCGATTGTGCAACTTTTTGATTGCATGTAATTCTTGATAGTGTGGTTGATGGCGCCCATGCTAGTTTTATTTTATATGGCAACTCTAGCTTGATTTGATTTTCGCCAACCGAACCATAAAAATCAACCATACTATTGTAGTCTTGTTTTGGCCAGCGTTGTGATAGTGGTGTATTTTTTGAAACGTTTGTTACAAATTTCCAAGTCTTGGGACCAACAACACCATCTGCCTTTAATCCGTTTTTAAGCTGAAATTTTAAAGTTTCACGCTCTGTTGCTGGGCCAAAAGCACCATCAACATATGGAATTTTATAACCAGTGCTTTGTAGAAACAATTGCCATTGTTTTACTTCTTCTCCAAAACTACCTTTTTTCAAAGCTTCCATTACTGTTTGCCCTCCTGATCAAATACCCATTCTATGGGAGCATAGGATGGATCGTCTTTGTATTTTTCTGCATAAACAATTGTTTGCTCTTCTATAATTTTTTCTTCCCTTTGTTCGGATGTTAATAGGGAATCTAAATTAACACTTGATGAGCTGCCATACTTGAGATCAATCGCGGCTTGTACCCCAATGTAAGAAGCTACAATGATTGCTACAATTTCAATGGTCTTTGTAAAAATAGTAACATAACCAGCAATAAGTTCATTTCTGCTTGGTAATAAAAATAATATACCAACAGATGTCAGATAAAAAAACAATAAACCAACAAAAGAAGAAAATGCTAAGAAAAATTTTTTAGACTTGAAGTGATTTTCTTTTCGTAGTGAGCTTTGTAACTCGATTGGGGTTCCTGGCGGAACGCGATTCGATGTTAAAAAAGAAGCTGCACTGCTTGCGATATTTTTTAAGTTACCCCACATATTATAAAAATACCCAAACAAGTGTTGCGAATAATCCAGCACCGCCAATTGGAACTAGTAAGCTGTATGGTGGAGGAACAAAGCTCATAATTTGCAAGCCCAAAAGTACGCCGACTGCGCCAGCTATAATTGCAGCAATCCATTTAAGACGGTGATAGCGCTTGATTGCATTAGTGTATTTTTCAAGCCATTTTTGCGCTTCGGCTTGCTGAACAACGCCCCACTCTTTTAATGCGTCAATATCTTTTTTAAGTTTATCAATTTGTAAAAAGCTGTCTTTTAAATTACCGTTTGCTTTACTTAAGTTATCTTTAAGTTTTGCATTTTCCGACTTGGCAACTCTTAATTCCGATTGCAATTCTTTAACAATTTGTTTTGCATCTTGAACTGGAGTTTTAGACTTTTGCACAACTGCGACTGGTGTTGGCTGTGCTTTTGGCTTTGGCTTGAACCAATTGAATTGGCTGTAGCCAGTGCTTGTTAGGATTAATAATAAAACTATTGGTACTAATTTTTTCATTTGATTGGTTCCTTTACTATTTTGGAGCTGGACTGTTCCTCGATTTGCTCAAGAAGCTTTTCAAGCCGCTCGGCCAATGTTAGTGCTGTTTCTACCTTGTCGCCAACAATTGTGTTGGATTCTCCAGCTTTGGCAAGATCTTCTTGTGTTTTTTCCAAGGATTGTATAACTTCGCCTGTATTGGCAATTGGCGGAGCTGCCTTTTTGTGATCTGGATTCAAGCATACGCATCCAGTTAAAAATGGAATAATAATTAATAAAAAATACCTCATACTATTCTTTACACCAAATATTATTGGGTTAGAATTAAATAATTAATTGGCAGAAAGTGTTTGCGCTGCTTCTCCGCTAGTTTCAGCATAAGTAAATGGTGCGGATGGAAAGCTACTAGATGATTGTGCAAACATCATAGCCTCTAACCATTGTTTGGACGCTTCCATTTTTGGACCAAGTGTTTTTCCTTGAGATAGGATAGCCTGTTCAAGGCGCATTAGTGCTATGACTTCGAGATTTGTGAAGTATTTGCCGACCCACTCCTCTGCCGTGTAGGTTGGAAGGGTTAGGTTTTCAACCAGCCACCCGCCATTGCCCCAAACTAAAAATTGCGTTTCTGGATTATACTCTGGCTCTGGCGGTGTTAGTTGCCAATTATTGGCTTTTGGATTGCCATTATTAATCCAACCATCCATAGTTTCGTCACTAATGTCGCGCCTTTCAAAGGTTAATGTGTTGTAATAATTTTTCATAATTTTATGCGTAAACTCTTGGATGTGCGGTAACTGTTGGACCATTATTCGCTGTGAGGATTAGGCCACCTTTAGTGTCTATCAAATCTCTAACTAAAGGCGCATAAAATACTAAATTTTGAGGTCTAATTTTATTACAAGTAACGCCCTTAGCTAATGAGATAATTTCTGACTGGGTAAGCGCTACGTTCCACGCGCCAACCTCTGCAATAATACCCTCTAACCATCCAGCTGTTGCAGTGTTTGTAAAATTGGCTCCAATATTTATATTAGTAATATTTAGAGCTCCGGCAACCGTTGTATTCGTTGATGTTGTTGTTCCATTTAAATAAATTGAACGAGAGGATGTGGAATTAAATACAGCTGCTCCATGATAAAAATTATTAGCTATTACAGAGCCAGGAGGAGTATCTGCGGTACCGAGCCCAGCAGTGCTGTTATGTAATGCGCGTAAAAAGGTACTGTTAGCTGGCACAACCATTCGGTATGAGTTGGAGGTAGAGCCGAAACTAAAGTTATTTAGTTGAACAATTACTTGTAAGGCAGATCTTGGAACTGTTGTTAATCTAAACCAAGCAGCTAGAGTTAAGGGAAGATTTGTTACTGGAGCAATGGCTGATATGCTTTGAGTAGTTCCGTTAAAATTATAAGCCATATTATACCGCCCTCACTTCAATAAAATTTATCTCAGCATCTCCAAGCATCGTATCATTCACAGTGTCCGCACTATTTCTAAAAACAAGCATTCGGTAAAAACTGCCAGTGGTCAGCCCGTTAATACCAGTGCATGTTATTTGGGTTACTGTTGGAACGCCATTTGTGGCATTTGCCACACCGCTACCAAAACCAGCAACGTCAAAACTATCAATGTCTAAATCTGTATTTAGATTCATAAATCGTGCGCCCCAAACACAACTTCCGCTAGTTCCTGATACTGCAGACCAATTAATCCTAACATTTAATCCATTTGAAATATTTGCCGTATCTGGTATTGATCCAACAAAAGTTCCGGACTCTGTGAGCGTATCATCAAAATCTAAAACTAAAATTGAATTGCGCGTATCGAATTGTGCGAAACCTGTAGATGGCGGTTGATTTTGAGATGGTGTAAATTTATCAATTATTTTTGATATATCTTGTTTGTATGCAACGTTGCCAGTTTGATTAAAAGTTATCTTGCCATTGCCAATAGCAGCGCCATTTAAAAACTCTAAAGAGTATACATTTCCAGCATCACCTCTTAAAATAAAAGCTGCGTCATCAAGCTCTGGGGATTCAGATGCTTCTTGTGGTGGAATTGCAAACCTAATTTTGTTTATGCCATTATTAATAGTTAAAAATGGATTATCGTACGTGTTGGTCGTGCCAGTATTATAAATACTTATATTTCCATTAAGTATTGATAATGGTCCATTATAACTTGGCTGGCCACCACCATACTGAAAACTGCCGTCATTCATTTTTGCTGCTATAACCTCATCATTATCAGTAATAAGGCCAAGCTCGCCACTGATACTGTCATCTGATATTGAAACAGTACCGTTAAGACCCATACCAAAATGGGATAATTGGCTATAAAAAGTTTTAATTCCACTAATTGTTTGATCACCAGTTGTAAAAACAACATTCTCTACAGATCCGCCAGCAGCCTCGCCCTGTAATAGAACGCCAGTACCATTAACCGTTGGTCGATTTTGTACTTCTAAATATCCAATCTGTAAACGCTCATTAATCATATTTTATTATTTAATATACCAACAAGGACTGGCCTTTGTGGCAGTCCACATGAAATCATTTTTGCATGAAATCACGTAGGCATAGCTATGAACTAGCCCTTGTTGATATACTATTTTACCAATGTTTAAATTCTGATCCATTTGGTCCCTTATCTATTAATATTACACGTTCTTTTTGTACAAAATTATAATTTGCCCCACTTAATGTAAATATTGGAGTATTGTTATTTATATCCAGACCGCTAATTACGCATGGGTTGTTATCGGCTTCAAAATCAAAACGTAAATTCATACAAGTTCCTTGGACAAATGGAAAGCTATTTGGCCTACTAAATAATATATATCTTATTCCTCCGCCATTTGGCACACTAATATCATAAAATGTTTCTAATCTGCGCGTTTTGGGCCTGATAATTGGACAATTTGTTGTATCGTATCCTGCTGATAAAACAAATCTTTCATAGCCATTTCCAACTGTAGAATTATAACGTACTTTTCTTATTGCCTTTCCTGAATAATTGCTATCATCTGGAAATTTTATAAGATTGCGATTTGATGGACCGCCATTGTAATCAACAATAACCCCAGGGTTTACTTTTAATGTTTTAGAATAGGGGTTAACATTGCCTATTCCTTCTGATAGGGGTTCTTCAAAATATAAATTAACAAGATCACCATTCTCCATTCCTGATTTATGAATTTGACTTGTTAAAATATTTTCTTGTTGAAGATATTGATCTGTCTTATTAGTTTGTATATAATATTTATGCAAACCATTATTTATAATAAACCCGCTAGGGTTATCTTTCGTATAAAAGTTAGAAGTGTTTATTCCTGTTATAAAGCCGCTTGGATTGTTTCTTGGATATAGATTCGATAAATCAACTCCTGTAATAAATCCGCTAGAATTAATGTTGTTAATTTGTTGTTGTAAATTAGATCCAGTAGATGCTAGATTTAAAATTGTAGCATATTTATTATTTACAAATCCGCTATAATTTATTATGTCTTGAACGGCGGCAATGTCATTTAATACAGAGAGATCATCACTTCTTCTAGCTATGCCAAATTTAAATTTATTACTATGATCAAAGCCAATGATTGGCCCATAATCATTTGCGCCAGTTAAGCCACTTCCAGTAACGAAGAATATGCCGCCATCTGTAGAGCCGCCTGTTAAATTTAATAAAATATAAGAGCTTTCTATAAAATTATTTTGTACATTGGCAATAAACTCTGTTCCAGTAACATACAAATCATGAATATAAACACTATTTCTAAATGTTTTTGTTCCATCAATAGTTTGATTGCCATAAACTAGTACAGAAACTCCACTTAAATTATTAATTTTAGAATCTAAATTTAGCCCAGTTAAGGCAAGATTAGAAATGCTGGCATAGTTACCTGTTAATGTTCCGCTAAGATTATTGATTTGTGCGGTTAGAGTAGATCCTGTCGCTGCTAGATTAGCGGTTGTGGCATATGAGCTTAAATTAACTCCTGTTATAAATCCACTTGGGTTGCTGCGCGGATATAGATGTGATAAATCTACGCCTGTAATAAAGCCACTACCATATAAATTATTAATTTGTTGCTGTAGATTAGACCCTGTTTGTGATAACTGAAGATCGCTGGCATAATTTAAATCAAGATTGTTTATTTGATTCTGTAAATTTTGCCCAGTACTTTGCAAATTTGCAACTGTTGCGTATGGAGATAAATTTACCCCTGTTATAAATCCACTTGGATTTGTATTCGGATAAAAATTGGAATTGCTATATCCACTTAAATTATTAATTTGATTCTGTAGATTTAAGCCAGTGGATTGAAGATTGGTAATGGTGGAAAATGTACTATTGCTATATCCGCTTAAACTATTTATTGCAGAATTTAAATTACTACCAGTTTGCGCCAGTAATCCGCTGAGTATATTTATTTCTGTTTGAGACGCATATCCAGTACCTAATTGATCTATTTGGTATTGTAAATGACCGCTGGCTCCCAATATGCTTAAATTTTCGACATTAGAAAGGCCAACATCTGATTTGTCTAATGTTACAAAGCCTATTCTTCCATTAACGGCCTGAACTGGCGCATAATCTTGCTGCACCTCAATATATACCGCTTCTCCGGTAATGGGCTGAACTGTAACTAAAACTTCTTTTGCCATGACTTTATTATTACATTACACCTCTAGTGCAATATATTTTTTAATTAATTAATCGATTAAAATAATTAATTAAATATACCATTTTTTCCACTCGCAAAGCAATCTTCTATGGTATCAAGCCCACTGCCCGCGCTATTAAAGCCTGTTATAAAAATAAATATATTATCAATTGGATCTGAATTATTAATTTCATTAATTCCAGAAATAAAAATATCTGTGCTATCTGCAAGTATGCACATTTGATTATTCTTGTATTTTTTTTATAATTTCTTCTACATCTTCTATTTCTTTGATACAAGATTCATATAATGCTATATCGCCATTTGTAAATGCAGCATTTTTTTTATCATTTAAATTGCGCAATTTATTCTGTAAAAGGGTTTTTAATTCTTGAATATTCATCTTAAGTATAAATTAATGTTCTCATTGATTGACTTGTGCTTGGAAGCATAAAATATAAAAATATCAAATCATCACTTATTTTATACATTGGAAATGTCTTTATTCTTGAGAAATTGTTATTGTTTGATGTGTATGGAAAAAACGCGCATGTTTCTACTTTAAAATTATTTAAATCTATATAACCACATTGCTGACTGTTTCCTCCATATGTAAAATATAAACGATCTTTAAAATCATATGTTGTTTGTGCTCCCAAAGAAAATGGATTGTTTTGGCCTTGATTTTCTATATTTGGTAGAAATGCCTCCCACTGTTCTGTAGTTACATTATATCTTAAAAATGTAAATTTAAAAGCAGCCGTACCGACAGCTCCAGCATTATAATATACGTATTTGCCGCGATTTTGCGTGCTATTTTCTACGCAGTTAAGCATTATATTGCTACCACCCAAGGCTTGACGACTATTGCCAAGAATCGCGTAAACGCTAGTAGTATCCAATGAAGTGGTTGTGGCTGCGGTAGTTAATGCTGTAGCAGTGTTAGACGTAATTGTAGTCTCAGTAAAAGAAGAGGTACCAGCTAAAATTGCTACTCTTTTACCAGCATGAATATTTGTAGTCCAGTTTTTTGTAGAGTCTGTTATAACGCCAGCTGCACTTGAAGCCGTACAAGTTCCATATCCATCTTTATCTGCTGTTGTGCCATCTGTTACATCCACACCAGCTGGTCTTAAATTAACTATATAGTATCTAGCTCCAGCACTAGGGGCGCTGGCCATAGCATTGACTGTTAAGCTATTAGATGTGTTTGATGTTATTTTTCTTACAATGCTGGTAGGAGTCGCTGTATTTTGTACAGCAGATTGAACTAGTAGTAATCCATATCCAGACCATTGATTCGTTGCCCAATTTTTAGAAAGATCAAATACTTGTGTGGCTGAAAATACATTTGATGCAGCTGCGGCTACTGTTCCAGTAAGCGCGGCAGTTAAAGTAGTTACAGATGCTGCACCAGTAAATGTGAATGATTGATTAAAAGAACTATCCGTGCATCCCGTTATAGCTCCAATATCACCAGTTGAAAGCAAATGATCACGAACAGTTGTAAATGTTCCTACGCCACCAGCTCTCGTAATTGTAGAAATTGGTATTGGTTCAAATCCAGAAACATTTGCTCCTGTTGGAGTTAAAAGAATATTGTTTAAATATCCTTTATCGTACCAGTAATTATTCGGCATCCAAACATCTTCATCTTCATTATAAATGAACCATTTTTGAGATGTGCTGGTTTGTGTATAAAGTTTTGTATTGTCTTGACCAATATGGTATTGGCTAGAAGAATCTGGCTCGGTATCAAATGGTCTGTGCAGTGTGATTTTAGTATCTGTATTTTCAGAAATTACTCTATATTGCCCAGCGCCAACGCCACTAGTAATAGAAAGTAACATATTTCTATAGTCACCAGTAGTCCAATTCGCGCCAGTATCATTAATTTCTGTTGTTGTTGCGCTGGTTACAGTCCCACTTGTGAATCCGGACGCCATATTGGAAAAAGAATCAATCGTCAAATCGCTTGGACTTGATGGCGTCATATTGTTAACTGTTTTATTATACCAAACATTTGAACCTAAATCATATTTTACCAAATTCCATGGCGCATTTTGAACTGATGCATAAAAAATACATTCTGTGTCTAAAATTTCAAAAAAAGATGTTTTGTCTGGTACTATATCCCAAGGCGAATCTATAGTAGCTTCAGAATATTGAATTCCTATTATTGATTGAGAACCAGCTGTTGTACTTATAGCGACTGGAAGATATTGCCCCCAATCTTGGCGAACACCAACTAAGTTAACTTGGGTCAATGCTATAGCGCTTGGACCATTTGATAAAATTTTTCTAATACTGTTTGTACCAGCGCCAATTAAGATTTTCATTTCGTATCCCATCCATCTATTTGTAGGCCAAGATTTTGTAGAATCTGTAATAGATTGTGCTACTGCCCAAGTTGTACCAACAGTTGACGAAGTTGGTACTAATTTTTCTTCTGTAACTGGCGCTGAAATACTAGTTATTGTTCTAATTTGATTTTTACCTTTGCCTTTATAAATTCTGATTTTTTTACCAACAAATTCAGGCTTAGAATCAACAAAAGCTGCGCTTACTTTATTTGATGAAGCAGTAATTACTTGACCTTTATACCCATCATTTGAATAAACTAAATTTACTGCAGTATTAGTGGTAGTGTAAGGCGGAAGTCCAATTTGTGTAGTCAAAACAGAATCTGAAATTAAATCATTTCTATATATTCCGTTTCCAGCACCATTGTTATAATAATAATATCTATCTTTTAAATCTTTTCTGAAACAAATAGATCCATTAGCAGCATTTGCGCCAATTATATAAGAACTTTTTAAAAATTCATATGTTGGCTGATCTAAAACAGGAACTAATTTATTTTGAATACCCATATTTTATGTATTTATTATATTTGCACGAGTGCCATTTGCAAATGTTCTTCTTGTTTCGTTTATTAATTGTTCGTTTACTCCAAAAGTACCAATAGTATTAATATTCACATTTTGGTTTCCTGGTAAATTTCCAGCAATACTGTCTATAACTACGCGCTGCCTGCTCGCTGTGTCAATTATGCCTAAACTTTGAGACATTAATAGTAATTTTCTAAGGATAGCCGAATTATCGTTTATAGAATTTAATAAATCTTGAAGGGTTTGGTCTTTTGCAGAAATATACCCATCCTCTATAAAAATTTGCAAACTATCACTGTTAGACATGCCGCTTGTGTCAAAGCCCAGATTCAATACATTTCCAGATACTGTCCCGCCTCTTGTTGAATCGGCAAAATTATAAATAATAATATTATTAGTAACATTTGTTACTAAAAGTATCGATTCAAGATTTACAGAGGCATAGTCTGTAAGAGTAATTTCTCCAGAAGCTGCATTAAATGTATAATTTTCTACAAGAATTTTCATATTTACCCCAAAGCTATTGCAAATGCAATACTATTGTTTACACCTAAATTATTTATCTGGTTTTGTAAATTTACATTTACCTGATTTAATTGTCCAGTGGTTGCATAATTAGACAAATCAATTCCAGTAATAAAGCCACTTGGATTATTATTCGTATAAAACGCTCCAGTTTGGTTGGATGTAATAAAATTACCAGTTTCAGAAGGGCGTACAACACTGCCCGTAGTATAATTTGATAAATCAACTCCTGTTATAAAACCACTTGGATTATCTTTTGTATAATAATTAGATAAATCTATATTAATTCCTGTTAATACAGGGTTTCCGGAAACGGTTAAAAGGTTGTTAACATTAACGGAATTTTGACGAACAACTAAATTATCGGCGGCACCAAGAGCACCATTGCCGCTTTTATAAATAATAAATTCTCTAGACTTAATGGGATCTGGATTAATATAAATATTTCCATGAGCAATAATTGGTCCGCCTCTGTTATCTGAAGTTCTTGCTCCACCATATAAATTAATGCTGCCAATAGTTTCTGGAAGTGGAGCAAATGTGGGTAAATTTCCACCACTACCACCTATTATAGTTATATTACCTGGCGTTACTGGGGGAAATCCACCTGATAGGGCATTGCCGCCTATTAAAGTAATATTTCCGCCATTTGCAAATGAAAATGCACTTCCATCTCCAACTCCAGATCCGCCGCGTATTATAACTGATTCTCCGAATGCATCTGTAATTCCTACAACATCTTTTCCTGCAAGATTTATAGTACCACCAGTAATGATTATACCGCTTGAGAAAGTTTTTAGGCCGCCAATAGTTTGATTTCCAGTTGTATTTACATATGTTGTTGGGTCAATAGTTATTCCGCTAATTTTTAGTGATAGGCCATTTTGTATATTAAGATCAGAATCATTAACGCTAATAACTGGCGTACCAACATCTCCACTTTTATAAAATAGAACGCTTAAGTCTTTATTTGTGCCGCGATTTATAGAAATGCTGGATTGCAATTGAATATTTCCATTTGCGTTTGCGCCTGTCCCCCCCTGAATAACTACAGGACCACCAAATCCACCACCATCTCCTCCAAATAAATTTAATTGGTTACCAAAAAAACCGTCTGGCCTACCTTTTATCTGATTAGCATAAACCGTGCTTAAAAATGTTTTTATACCACTAACTGCTTGATCACCAATCGTATATACCAAATTTTCAATTCCGGTTATAAAACCAGAGTTATTTAAATTATTGATCTGATTTTGCAAATTAGATCCTGTAGATTCTAAGTTTAGAATTGTAGAATATTTATTATCAACGAAACCACTATAATTTGTTACGTCTTGAATAGCAGCAATGTCATTTAGAGTTGAAAGATCATCACTTCTTCTTGCAATACCAAATTTAAAATTCTTGCTATGGTCAAAACCAATGATTGGCCCATAATCATTGATGCCAGAAAAACCGCTACCAGTTACGAAAAATATTCCCCCATCAACCGCACCGCCAGTTAAATTTAAAATTAAGTATGGGCTTTGAACATTAAAATTTGTAGTACTAACTATAGTTTCTGTTCCTGTAACAAACAAGTTTTTTATATAAATATTATCAACAAAATTTTTAATACCAGAAATCGTTTGATCGCCAGTTGTAAATACAACATTTGTTGTTGTTATATATCCGCTAGGATTCGACGCCGCGTAAAACGCTCCAGTTTGGCCTGTCGTTATATACGGCGAAAGATCTACGCCTGTAATAAAACCGCTAGGGTTATCTCTGGTGTAGTAGTTTGAAAGGTCTACGTTTACCGCCTCGCCAGATAATAAAATATTATACTTTCCAAATCGGCTTTGATCTGAAAGTATTTTTTTATTGAATATATCTACTGATAGTGGCATGTAGTGTTAATTATTTGTATTTGTAATTGAATTCGTTACTGGAAAATTGGTTGAAAAATTTGTTGCAACATTGGTTGGGAAAACTTGCGGCGGAGCTGGTGTTATCGCTGGAATCGGGGCAACAATTGGGTTTATTGGTTCATCTATTGGCGTGACTATCGGTGGGTTAATAACGTCACCACCCACGGCAATATTTGTAAAAATTCTTGTATTAAACGCGTAATTTGGAAAAGTTTTCGGCCCGTAGCTTGCTGGCCAAACTAATATAAAACTTAAAAATAGCCCAATTATGGCAAAAATAATGGTGTCTGTGGGTAGTCTGAGAATAGAAATCATAGTATGCTTTACACTTATAACTCATTAAACATAGGCACATCAATCAAAATACTTTTATTTTTCTATAAAATCAACCAATTGACCTGAAGAGTTTAGTTGTTTTTTAATTGGCGTGATAAATTCGTTGCATAATTCTAAATTAAATTTGTTTTTAATTTTATTAACAGTGCCTTCCTGACTTGCCTGTAAATCTTCAAAATTTATCATAATAGATATGTCGGGATTTTGTTCACAAAAGTCTGTGTAAATTTTTTGCCTTTGGGTATAAAAATCCAAATCATCTTTATAAACTTCTAAGCCCATAGGAGTATTATAAAACCAAATATCTTTATTTGCTAGCCTTGGTAAAAATTCAAAGGTATTTTGATGCTTTAATTTAACACTCTCTGACCAACAATCATAATTTCGGTTTGTGAAAATAAAATAAGGCTGTTCATTTGTGTATTTTTTAATGTATTCTAAAATAATCTCAGACGGAGGAACCCCATGTTTCCATCCAAGATAGTGCGTGTGATGCTCTCCCAAGTCGCAAACATATGCTTTAAAATTTATAGTAAGTAGACATTGCAGCAGATTTGTTCCTGTTCGTGGCATGCCGTAAACTTTTAAAATCTCTTTCATTGGGCGTTATTAAAGATTTAATCTTTGAACTAAATTTTCTATTTTTTCCGAAATTCCGTACTGATTTTTTGCACCCATCAAGTGAGTGTATTTTTTAGCCATTGCCTCTTCATTACTTGGCCACCCATTTGGAAAAACAAAATCTATTTTTTTATCATAGAACTTCGCTATTGCAGAAAGATAATATTGTTCGGCTATTACGGCTTTTGTCCATTGATTATGTTTAAACCCGTGGTAATGAGTCCAAAAATCTTGATTGCTAGGATCTTCTACAAATTGAATTGCTGATTTGCTGTATTTTCTTATAAAATCTGTATCATGCCCGCCAATAACACCAACATTTACTGCATATTCTGGTTTAGAATTATTAATTATATGCAAATTTGGACAATGTCTTTCTAGTTTTTCAATTTCATAAAAATAATTAACAGCATTTTCTGGAGATTGGGCAAAAATTGCAGAGTTTGAAATATTTCCAATTCCCTCATATAGAAAAACATCGTAATCCACATGAATAAATGGTTGTTTTTTTTCTGCAATTTGCCCGTAAGCATAGAGCTTACTAATGCTCCAAGTCTGTGAATATTTTGAATCTACCTCGTTAAGCCCTTCTGAAATAGATGTCCATTTTATGTCTTTAAAAATTTCTGCACCTTTTGTATCAGTAATAAAATGCACCTCGCCAAAATTTTTTAATAAAAAATATGATGATAATTTATGTAAATTTATTATAAATGGAGAAGGATTAGCGGCGTAACCATTTGTCCAATATGACATGTATGGTACTAGTTTCATAAAATTTCGAGAAGTTCGTCAATTAAATTAATGCCAATACCAACAACACCTTGGTTATTGTAATTATAAAAATAATTTGATGGTGGCGTTACGCTAACAGATGAAAAATTAATTACATTATCACCAATATTTTGCAATAAAATTCTTGTAGTATACCCCTCAAATGAATATATGATATTTTCATCGCCGAGTTCTGCAAAAACTGTATTTGATGGAAAGGTGTGAGCAACGTGCCCTTGATGATCGGCAATTAAATATACATTTATGTTTTTTCCAATTGCAAAATTGGCATAAAAAACTGTTAATGAATCAGCTGCTTTTATTAAAAATGTATCATAATTTTTAATATCTAAAGTTACATTATTTTGATTTTCTATATATTGTATTGTGCTAATTGTTGGATCTGCCCATGTTCCGTCGCCGCGTAAAAAGTTTTTATTATCACCAGTAGTGGCTTGTGGAACAAAACCGGGGCGACCAGCATAACTACCAGAAACACCGTCATATGTTTTTGCTACATAATATTTATTGAGATCTATCATGATTAAAAATTAAATATTGGCATAGGTTTCGATTTGTGTAATTTCTTCTGAAGATAGCTCCCTGTTATAAATTAGTATTTCTACTATTTGACCTGGTAATATTTCATCAGGAGTGCCCCTTCCCCCTATAACGATATTAGTCAACTGTGGCAAGTTATTCATCGTGCCGTATGATATATTATATGATGTTACGCCATTAATGCGAATAAAATTAGAATTGGGTATGCCGTTATGCACAACAGTTTGAACATGATAATTCGCAAGGCTGCTTGAAGAAGCGGCTGTTGGCCCAGCAATTTGTCTGGCTTCGGTGTAGTAGTAGCCCCTATCTTCGTTAGCGTTTTTAAAGACGTAACACAAATCTCCTGATGTTGAGTTTAAGTAACCTTTTTGACCTGTGGTAGCAGGGTTATTATATCTACCAATAACTACAAAGGTGCGAGGTGCGCCATTGCTTATAGGGGTAGGAAATGTAAACGTAAAATATGTATTAGAGCCATTAAATGAAACAGCTTTGCGGCCATTAAACTCATTTGTTAGCAAGGTCGGATTATTAAATGCGGTGGCTACTACTCCATTCTGCTGATCGGTCCAAGAGGTAATGTTGCCACCAGACTCACTAATACCACTATCGGCATTGAATCTAACAAGCAATCCATTTCTAGGAATCTCAGAAACAGGATTTGCAAATGGTGCAGTCTGAGGTACAAAGTTTGCAGTATATCGGGCAACACCTTTGGTAATTCTTAGTTCGTCGATGTAGCCGTTAAAAGAACCATCCCCACCTCTACCGATATAGATATTTGATGGTAAAGAATGAGATTGTAGAATAGGAATATTTAAATTTGTAAGACCTGAATCTGCTACCCCGTTTACGTAAACTGTGGTATTTGCACCATTACGTACCCAGGCTATATGTGTCCATTGATTTTGAGGAATAGTTGCATTGCCCACTATTGGGGCACCCCCAAACGGTTGATACCAAGAGCTAGAACCATTTTGTATTAATAGGCCTATTTTGTTTGAAGAGGTTATTTGCAATTCCCAGGGAGAATATATTCCAGCAAGTCTTGTTGTAATTAATGCCCCGCCAGATTGAGATGCTGCGCTAAAAACCCACATTTCAACGGTGTAATTAGTATTATAAAAATTAAAAGTACTATTACCCGCAATTTCTAAATAATCCCCATTACCATCAAAAAGAGCCGCTCCACTTCCAAACTTTTTAATAGCCGTATCTATCTGAGCATTTCCATAAGCTGTCAAAGCGAAATTATTCGCAGAAGAGTCGGTAAAAGGTGCAGGATTAAAGTTTAATAATAATGAAACATTATTAAAGTTTGGGTCATCATTGATATTTGATGGTAATTGGGTGGCAGGAGGAGTAAAGGTTGTTGTATATCTAGCAACTCCCTTGGTTACTCTTAAATCATCGATATAGCCATTAATAGTATACGATCCAATAGTTTCTGTAATCGTGCTAATTAAAACACCACCTCTTGAAAAATTTACAGAGTTAGTTAAAGATATAACACTGATACCGTTTAAAAATACCTTTAAAGAAGAGCCAGAGCGGGAAACTGCTATATGGTTCCATGTATTAATTATTGGATGAGATGAGGCATTAGTTGGAGTTCCATTATGGAAAAAATACAGTTGCCCAGATGAATCTACCGCAATTGCAAATCCATCTGATCTTGTAGAGTTTTGATTTGGCAACGTAGCATCATATAAGCATTGGTTGGTAGACAATGATAGAGGATAATACCACATTTCTACAGTAAAATCTCCAGGAAACTGAAATGCTTCATTGAATGAAGAAGCTAGATAATCCCCACTACCATCAAAACTAACAGAACCTCCTCCATACTTGTACGTAGAAGTACTAATTTTCGTATTTCCATACTTTGTTAGTTTAAAATTATTTTTAGATTTATCCGCATAAGAATCTCCATCCATGTGTAGTAATAAAGAAACATTATCGCCGTGTGGATCTGAAGGATCGGGTAATTGTTGCGCTGGCGGGGTAAAGTTCGAAGTATATCGGGCAATGCCAGATGTAATTCGAAAATCATCTAAATATCCTTGAAAATAGAAACCGTAATTAGGTGCTCCACCTATTGTAAAAATATTGTTAGTTACTGGGTATGTTTGATTGCCTGACCCAACAGCGGTTCCATTTATATAAAGAGTATTAACATTATTGTTTCGTACAATAGCAAAATGTACCCACTGGTTAAGCGTAGCGGTGCCGCCTTGAAAATCGGGTGTGAAACCATCATTTAAAACAAATGTACCGTCACCATCTATATAAAAATGCACCCCACCTTGACCAGGTTGAATATCTCCAGCTTCAAAAATTGTGCCAAGACTACCGCTGCCAGTACGATATACCCAACCCTCAATAGTAAAATTGGAACTATAATCAAAAAGTTGATTTCCTCTTATGTAATCTCCATTACCATCAAAATAGGCTGAGCCTCCTCCGTATTTCGTAATTGAAGTATCTAATTTAGCATTTCCATTTGGTGTTAATTGTAAACTGTTTGTTGATGAATCTTCTAAGAATAATATTCCTTCTGGCTCTAAGCCGTTTCCGTTATTGTATAATGCTTGAACTTCTTGCAATGTTAAAGGCCTATCCCAAATTCCTACAGCATCAAACATTCCATCTGTAACATTGTCGTTGTATGTATAAGCAATTGAGATTTTTCCTGCAGATGTAAATGTGTGTGTATTAGATCCTATTAAAACCCCATTTAAATAAAACGATACAACTCCATTGCTGCTAACGCCACATAAATGATACCATGTATTTGTAGTAATACCTCCAGAAGAAGAAGATACAATTGCATTATTACCAGAGTTGTTTCCAATATAAACAGTACCATTGGTTAGTGAACCAAATGTAAACGCATTAACAGTTCCATCTGCACCAAATTTACCACCATTCGTTAAGGTATTTAATTTTAACCAGCAAGATACAGAAAAGTTTCCACTAGCATATGGAACAGGTGGGCTAAAAAGGGCTTCAAGACTACGCCCTAATTGAAATACAGCTCCTTGGCCTATTTTTCCCGATGCAAAAGTAACGCCATTAACGTTTGTTAAAGTGTATCTATTACCTCGACTATCTATTAGATCGTCAAGTTTCCAAAATGCTAGTAAATTTTCTTTAGGAAACATATTATATTTTAATTAAAGTGAAGTAGTAAAGTAACATAGTCCGAATATGGATCGGCTCCTGTTGTAATCGGTGGAACTTCAAGAATTGAGAATGTTCCACTAGCCAAGCCACTACCGCCACTGTTAACGGCTGTAAGGTAGAATGTATAATTTCCAGTTTCATTGAATGTATAAGTTATTACACTCTGATCAAACTCTGGGGCGGAATCTCCGCTAACGTTCCAGTACCAGTGATCAACTGGCGAAAATTCAGCTGGAGTTTGTAGATTTATCCCTGTAAATGAGAGAGTCAATGGGGCAAATCCAGAGATGCTTGAAGTGGAAATTGCTGGTATTGGTGGAAGTGGGTTAAATACATTGATAAATCTATTCTCAACATCAAATCCAGCTGCGTTCGACCCAGAAAGTGTTACATTATAAATTCCAGTTTGTAAGTATGTATAATTAATAGTTTGACCAGTTACTACATATCCATTTCCAGTGTTTAGATTCCAGTACCATTCATCAACTGGCGCTTGTGCTGGATCAAGCAAGTTAACCCCCGTGAGAGCGATAGAGAATGGAACGATTCCACTCAATGATGCGCCCGTAATGGCAATCGATGGCGGTAAGAATAGTGGTACATTATGTATTGGCATTGGATAAATTCTCCAACCAATATTATTTTGTGTTGTATAAATTAACTTAATTAGCCCATGACGGACATTGCATTCTAACTTGTCTTTTTTCTGCTCAATATAATTTCCATTATTATCAATAACTAATGGATTAATATGCCAAGTGCCAGCACTGTCATAAAGCTCAATCTCGTCGCCCTTTTGAGGATTGGCTGGTAAAATTCCAGTTACAAGCCCTGAAAATGTATCAAATGAATAACGATTATTAGAAAGTAAATTAACAACCCCACTGGCTGGAAAATATCTAAAGTTGGCACTTCCAGCAGCTTCGCCGCTTAGTAGAACGCCAGTTCCATTAACCGTTGGTCTATTAGTAAAATTTGCAATGCCACTCAATATGGATAATGGTGCAAAGCCAGGTGCTCCGCCACCATATTGAAAACTACCACTAGCCTCACCCCCCATCATTTTTATAGCTAGCACTTCCTCTTCGTTTATGAGTAGCCCCAATTCGCCGCCATATAGGTCATCCCCTATTGTTACTATTGAGCCAAAATTGACTCCAAAATTTGTTGCGGAATTTTTAAATGCTTTTCTACCGCTAATATCTTGATTGCCAGTGGTATAAACTATTGTGCTTGGTAGACTAGCCGCTTCCCCACTTAATAGTACGCCAGTTCCATTAACGGTTGGGCGATTTAAAAATTGTCCGCTTGTTTTTGTGACATAATTTGATAGATTAACCCCTGTAATATAACCACTAGGATTGTCTCTGGTATAATAATTAGATAAATCAACTAAAAAATTACCTTCTCCGCTTAATAATACTCCTGTCCCATTAACTGTTGGGCGAGTAATGAAATTTTTTATACCAAATATATTTTGATCTCCAGTTGTTAAAACAGCATTTTGCGCACTATCAATTACTACGTGCCCAACCTGTCCATTTACAGATAAGACAGATTGACTCCCAACAACAATATCAACCGTTATATCTTCACTGTATGGATCTGGCGTTACTACAATAACTTCCTGATCTGAATTTTCTAAAATCATTATTCTGTAACATCAGTAATATCTTGATAAACGGATACGTCTCCGCGAACATATGTTCTTACCACATTGCCAGACATTAATTGCAAATCATAACCATATGTACTTGCATTTATTTCCATTTGCTCCCCAGGCTTTGGCAGCATTGTTACTGCGTTGCCAGATATTGACATTGTATTATCAATGGTGTCCCATGCAGCAACAACTTCATTTGTTCTTTTATTTCTAAATTGAACTGATGCTCGCACACCACTTAGCGGTATTCCGCTTCCACTAACATCAGTAAATTTAAAAATTATTGGACCGTAACTATCGCCACGATATGCGTCTGGTAAATTGTAAATTGCTGGTATCATAAGAGTAAAAATGTATTAAGATATAATTTCTTAATTAATTACACCGTTTTTTACTCTAAATACGCCACTTAAAATAAATATTTTAATACGGTGAGAGAGAGATTCGAACTCTCGGTAGACTTTTGGCCTACGGGACTTTAGCAAAGTCCTGCCTTAAACCGCTCGGCCATCTCACCTAATAGCTAATAGCTAATAGCTAATATTTTTTTATAAAAAATGGTGGAGGTGAGGGGAGTTGAACCCCTGTCCAATTAATTTACATTAAAAATTCTACATGTTTATGTGTTTTTGGCGTTTGATTGGCTAAAGGCCACCTTGGCAACACAAGCCTAACTTTTAAAGCCTGCCTATGCAGAGAACGTTCTGCATAACGCCCAACAATTATTTTTACAATTAAGTTGGCTTGGTAAACCTATTGCGTTTCCAATGCTTTTAATAGGATCCAGACATTGGTTCTTAGGCTGCTAAGAGCATTTCGTCCTCAACGCCAGCGAGAAACTCGTCAGCGTTGTTGAAGATATACTCGGCTTCAGCCAAGATATCAGAAGTATTATCTTCTGCGTTTAGTTTTTAATCGATTTTTAACGAGGCCGTCGATCAACCTCGACATGCATTTTTAATTTCAACTAGCTGTCGAAACCAATACACCCCCCCAAAAAGTGGAGCCTGAGGTCGGACTCGAACCGACGACCACGCGATTACAAATCGAGCGCTCTACCAACTGAGCTACACAGGCATAAAAATTGGAGCGGAATGAGAGAATCGAACTCTCGTTACCTGCTTGGAAGGCAGAAGTTTTACCATTAAACTAATCCCGCAAAATCGGGCAGAGAGGACTCGAACCTCCGGTACCCTGCTCCCAAAGCAGGTGCCATAGCCACTAGGCGACTGCCCGTTAAATGGTGGTTGATGTGGGAATCGAACCCACGCTCGGCCCTCATCTAGGGCACACAGTTTATAAAACTGTCGATGCTTCCAATTACATTAATCAACCATAAAATTGGTAGCGGGGGTGGGATTTGAACCCACGAGGCCAAAGGGCGGTACGTTATGAGCGTACTGAGCTACCAGACTGCTCGCACCCCGCAATTAAAAAATATTAGCTATTATACACAGATTGTGTTGCCCATTTAGCTCAGGGTCGTGGCTTGATTGTTTTTAGGCTCAAGTCTTAGAAGGCCAATGTCTAGTATGTTCTTACAATTATTGTATTAAAAATCTTCTCTATTGTCTAATTTCTTGTTTGGTAACAATTCGTACAGTTACCATACCATCATCATGATAAGTAATATCACGGTTAATAATTTGCGCTGTGCCTTTGTATTTTTTGGCATCAGCGAATGCAGTATCAAATGCTTTGCCAGTTCCGTAATGCACTTGATTGATAACAATATTTTTATCATTACCAATGCAATTAAGTGCTGGGATTAGCAGCAAACAGCTTGCAAAAATAAATGCTTTCATCGTTTAAGGATGATAGGCTTTATTTATTTAAAAGTCAAACAGAAAATTAATCTTCTTGATCATCAATGCCGTTTTTGGATGACTGATAGTTATCTACGCCATCAAAATCATCTTCATCAGTAGCATAAAGATCAATAGAATTAAATTTGTTTAAATTATCGTCATCTTCATTAAGCCAAGATGGATTTAACATATTTTATCTATTAAGATATTGGCAAAATTTAATAATTAACTACCAAATAATTCTTCCTGTGTTGGTAGGTTTTGCCAATTTACAACTTCCTGTTCGCCTTTTTCCTCCACAATTTCCTTTGATAACAAACTTGTTACACTGGGTTTAGACCAAAACTTACAACTCCAATAGCGAGCTTTCCATTTAGGACCAGGATTGTCACAGCCATGTCTAGCTCTAAAATTGCGCCGTCTTTCTGGATCGTCGCGTTTTATTGACATATTCGGATCACCAAAATTTACTTTGACAATATTTCCCTTGTCATTCTTTACATAAACAGAAAATTTCTTTGGGCCACCTGGGGTTCTAAATGGCTTATTTAGTTTCTTTTTTGCTTCTTTGGCTTTTACTTCAGAAACTTCTTCTTCTGATCCGCAATCAAGATCAGCCTCGCATATAGAATAATTAACAACTATTTTTTCTTCTTTGCCTTTTATGCTTTTTTTGATAGAGGTGCGTGATGGTTTTTTGTCAGTATATGATACTTTTCCACCGCGCCTTTTGTACTCATTTAAAATCCAAAGATTTTTAACATAACTGTTGCCGCTGAATTTTTTGTCAGCAGCTTGCCTCACTCTCTCATAAAGAGCATTGTCTTTGTATTTTACTGATGCAAGAATGTCATCCATACTTACATTTTTTTGTTTTTTTCGCCCCCGCAACCAGCGTCATCAATCTCATTCATTTCGACCTCTTCAGTCTCAGATTTATAATTTGATGAACCGCAATTTGGACACTTTTCAGCTTTTTCGCCTTCGTATCCGCAATCTTCACATTCATATTCGTCTTCTTCTTCGTCTTCCGAAGATTTAATTTTTTTTGCCAAAACTTCTTTTGCTTCGGCTTTATTTTCTTCAACAAACATGATATAATTATGAATAGCCAACATATAATCTTCTGTAATGGCTATTTTGCCTTGTAGCCAAGGCTCTGTTAAATTTTCTTTAACCATTGGGCTGTCAATGGCCGCAATAATATTTTCTGCATGCTTTTTGATAGAATTTAAAGAGCCTAATGACATATGGAAGAAATCCATCTTGTACTCTTCCAAAGAGTCTTCCGAAGCAGTCAAGTTATGTTCTTTTTTTGTGCTTTCTGGAATAGCATTTACAAATTCTTGACCTTTACTTTTTGCCTTGCGATAAAGTTTTTTAACAAAAGCATCGTAACTCATATTGCCGCCCATTCTGCCAAAATTGCTAATAGCATCACGTACATCTTGAGGGCTTACGATTGGAAAACTGCGTGTTTCTGGAAATAAAAAGTCACTATCTTTTAGTTCACTGCGTTTTTTACCACCATAAGTTTTTTGTGCAGCTTCGTTAATGATTAAAATTTCATTTCCTTCTGATCCTAAAACAACATCGGCGCTAGCTTTAGCTTTTTCCCACAGAGAATAGCATACAGCAGCGCGCTGCTTTTGATTTTCAAAATCTTTGCCCATTGTATTGTCACCCATACATCTGGATACAAAGTCACTTTGCTTTTCTTTTCCTTTTGGGCTTGGTAATGGCATAATTATTAATATTAATTACACCCTAATTTTCCAAAGTTTCCTTTGAATCTTTTAAATCCTTTAATTTGCAATAAATCTTGTTGGACTGTATGCCTAAATCATTTATATAAATTGCGTCTGGCCCCTTTACGGCTCCAGAAATGACTACGATGTCGTTCTCTTCTGGAAGCTTGCCACCATTCTTGTCCATCATTTCTTGAATTTTATTGCGGTTACTGTCAAAAACCATAGCTGCGACTTCACTAGTTTCGTCAGAAATCATAACTTTAACATATTTATTGCCGCGCTGCGATGTTCGTTTGGTAACTTCTTGAACAACGCCAACAACCATTACTTTATCACCCTCTTTTTTGCTTTTAATATCAATAATAGAATTAAAAGATGGATTCTTTTCTCGATAAATTTTATTTAAAGATTGCGAGTATGGATTTCCAAGAAGAGTATATTCATACCAAAAATTTGCCAGATCTTCATTTCTACTATTTAATAAATAGATTTTTTTGTAAGGCTCATATTTTTTCTTAATAGTTTCAAACCTAGATGGCTTGATAATAAAATCACCATCGGTTGCATCTGAAAGCTTTTTAATATTATCAAGAATATCTGTTTCTCCATTGGCAAACATTTGACGGATCATGTTTTTTTCACGATCTGTAAGAATATTGTATGTTTGAGCTTCTAATGCTAGTTTAGATCTTGACTTGCCAAAGCCATCAAGCGCACCAGCTTGAATCATTGCCGAAAGAGCGCCAATATTAATTTTAGCTTCTTTAGCAGCATCAAAGCATTCAATTTTATTTGTAAAATTAGAACGAAATGCAATAACATTTTTAAGAGTTTTTTCTGAAATACCCTTAATGGCTGAAAGTCCGTAGCGAATGTTATCACCTTCAATTTTAAAATCAACATCTGATTTAGCCAAATGCGGCGGCAGCAGTTCAATGCCAAAAGCTTTCATTTCATGACAAATCAATCTTGATTGCTCAAGGAAATCTGATTCGTTAACAGCCATTCGTAGAAGTGCCAAGAAAAATTCTTTGGGATAATTAAACTTTAAATATGTGGTAATTGCAGAAAGAGATGCGTATGGATAGGCATGCCCTGCACAGAATGAATAGTTCGCGCTGTCTTCGAGAATTTTCCAATAGAAATCAGCAATCTCTTCGCCAAGTTTTAGTTCTTTTGCTTTGGTATAAATAATCTCTTTCCATTTAGGCATCTCTTCGCGCTTTTTCTTACCAACAATCTTTCTTAAGGTTTCAGCTTCGCTCAGTGTGAGCCCAAAAACTTTATGCCCAATCGCCATCATTTGCTCTTGGTACAGTGCAGCGCCACCAGTTCTTTTTAATACCTCATCAACCTTTGGGTGAAATTCTGGAAATTCTCCATAGTTTGCATATCGGGCATATTGCTCTGCGAAAGCTAAAGCCCCTGGTCTTGCAATTGCTACTACGGCAGCAAGCTGATCTAGATTTTTTGGCTTTACTTGCTTACAAACATTATAATTTGTAAACGCCTCAATTTGAAAAATTCCATGCGGGTATTTTAAATCTTGTAAATGTGCATAAACAGTCTCGTAATCTTCAACATCAATATCAAAATAGTTTATGCCCACTTGCGTACAAACATCTTGCACTACAGAAAGGCTTTTTAGACCCAAGATATCAAGTTTGAGATTTATTTTTCCTGCCCATTCCATGTTGTATGAAGAAACTCTCTCCTTGTCAGATGTCAGCTCCGTTGGGCAAAAATTATTAATATTTTCATAAGAAACAAGATTTCCAGAGGCGTGAACGCTTTTGTTCCTCATCAAGTCTTTTAATTGAATAGCTACATCGTAAATATCTTTATTTTCGTCACACCATTTTTTAAAATCTTCGTTATCTTTATATTCATCGTCAATTTCGTTAATCTTGCCAAACTTTGACTGGATCATAGAAGTAACAGCGTTCATCTCATCTTCTGTTTTATCTCCAACTGTCTTTCCGCAATCTTTGATTAAAGCTCTTCCAGATAGGGTGCTTGTATTTAAAATTTTTGCCGTCCTATTGGGGTAACGCTTTTCTAAGTACTTAATAACTTCTTGGCGACGATAATAGCAAAAATCCATGTCAATATCTGGCAAGAAGCTTCCATCAAAATAAACAATACCATCCACAATAGTTTTTTTGGCTCTTGTAGCTGAAATGAATCTTTCAAAATAAAGATCATACTTGATAGGGTCTACCTTTGTAACTCCAATCAGATAAAGTATTAGGCTTGATGCTGCAGATCCGCGACCAGGCCCAGTTGGAATGTTTTCTTTTTCGCAAAAGTTGATCACATCCCAAATCATTAAAATATAGTCAACAAATCCAAGATCTTGCAGCACTTTGAATTCTTTAACAGTACGCTCTTTGTATAAGTCAATATTTGCCCCATCTTCTTTTAATTTGGGAATAATTTTTTTAAAACCAGACTGGCAAAGAGCCTGTAAAAAGTCATCATTTGATGCATCTTTTGATAGCCCAATTTTCTTTTTTTGAGTTGCTGTAAACTCAATAGTGGGACATCTTACGCCATGCAGAGGCAAGTCTAATTTATCAAAAGATTCTAGAAAGTTCATTTCTTTCTTAGCCTATTCTTTTTTGAATAATTTAGCAACATTGTTTGTTCTGTTTTTTGCATTTCGACTTTTAATCTTGGGACACCAATATGATCAGCAATTCCTAGTTGATATGTCGCTTTTGCATCCAAATAAAGATCAGCGTTATTATTTTTAATAAGCATTTTTTCAAAAGTGCCAGATTTCTTTTTGCAATTTTTATCCAGCATTAGAAGTAAATTACTATTTAGTTCAGAACAATGCTCTGCGCTAACAGCAATATCTGAGAATTTTCCATAATACTCATGAGATACCTGATGGACAAGAACATAGCCATATTTTGAAATAAATCTCATTCCATGATCACCAGCAGATAACAAAACTGCGCCACAGCTAAACGCTTTTCCATCACAAATTGTAGCAACTTTTTTGGTAGAGCTTTCAATAATAGAAAGCATTGCATGGAGAGCATAAACATCGCCACCATAAGAATCTACGATTATGGGAATAATTTCTTGATCAGAAGATTCGAGTCTGAAAAAATCTTCCCGAAATTCGTTAACTGCACCTTCGCAAATTTCATTAACAATAATAAAGTTATTGTTTTTTCTTTTATTTAAACCTTGTAAATCTTGAATATCGATTTCAAACGGCAAATCATCTTGATTAATTTTAATTTCTTTCATTGGTTTAATAAGTAAAGTTGTTTTTTTAGAATTTGATATGTTAGTTCAACATCGTACAAGCCATTGTGAGCAAGACTTTTATCGTATGGGATGCTGTATTTCTTACAAAGGTATTCTACTGAAGTTTTAAGGCCTTTTCTATTAAAAGATTTAAGTTTAAAATTCCAAGCTGCTTGTGATTGGCCTTCAGGTTTTTGATATCCAATCTCTATAGCTTTTTCAATATTTTGAACATCGTATATTCGTTCAACATACGAGTAATCACTTTTCTTACCTAAAGATCTTCGAAAAGTGTTATGTATAAAAATATCAAAACCAATCAGGTTAGCTCCAGAGATTAAAATGTCTCTATCGAATAAGTATTTCTCAAAATGTTCGAGAACTTCGCTTGGATCTTCGCTTTTTTGCTTGTATTCGCTATGAATAAAGCCAGTTATTCTTGCAGCATCTGTAGACATTTTTAAATCTGGCCAGAATGGAAAGCGATCATATTCTTCAATTTTTTCATTCCCTTGATAAAGGCAGTAAGAAAGTTGCCAAGGTCTGGATGAAAATAAATTTAAATCCTCAGTTTCAAAATCGAAAATGAGCCACTTTTTATTATTATCAAATCTTAATAAATTATTAATTTTACGAGCCATGAACTTCACCCTTCCATCGTTCAAAATTAAATGTATCAGAACTCATATAGTTTAATTCTGGTTTCGATAATTTAGATTTGTTTAAAATACAGCGAAAAGATTGATATGCTTTGAAATTTTCTGGCTTTTCATAGAAAATTGACTGTGCTGGAGTTAAAGTGCAACCATGATCCGCAGAGCAATATAGCTCTAGAGCATCTTTTATAATTCCGTCAAACGGAAGACCATTATCTTCAACAAAGAAAGTATGCGGCATTCTAGACAGTGATGGTATGATTTCAGAGAATGTCATTGTATTTTTAGCTACAAAAGAATCGTAAAATGGAAATGCTATGGTTAAATTCTTAGTGATGAGATCATTAAAGTTTTTCCAATCAATTCTCGGCAAATAATAAAACCCATACTCACTAGCCCAAGCCCAAATCTTGATTAGGTCTTTATATCCTTTAGAATTTTTAATGAATAAAATAATTTTAGATTCATTTTTAAGACTTTCTTCTTTTGTTGAAGCATCGTCTGTGATGATCAATTTTAATCCAAAACGCAAATTTAAATCAAGATCTTTGCAGTTCGAATATGCCTCAAGAAAACCAGTCATAACGCTTTCAACCAAATAAACATCTTGAATATTGTTATTTTTGCAAATATCAAGAATGGATTTAGGCCCAATCTCTGGACTTTCTTTATCTAAGGTTAAGATAGATCGCCCAGAATAATGGGATGTCCATAAAGGAACTTTAAGCATTTTTTTATATTAGAGCTTGTTGGGGCAAAAATCAATTAAAATCTGCACTGCCATAATGTGCGGGACAACCAGCGTATTCTAGCTTTTCCCATGACTGATTATCGCCTACCTTTTCGTACTGAAATTTTTCTAGATAATCTTTTTCAAGAACTGTTTTAATAATATTTTTATTCTCATCGAATAGTCTGTAGTAAGAAAATGGATCGCGGAATGAGCATTTCCATCCAGACTTTGCGCCACACTTCCATCTTCTTGAATTATCATATAGAGCATAATCATTTTTTGCGTCTTGTTCGTCAAAATTAGAAATGATAGTATTCACATAAGATAAATAGTGCCGGAATCCTTCAATTTGCTCTTCAGTAAATTCAAGCTCTTGGAATGGATTTTTGGCAAATCGTAAAAAAATAAATCGACCAATTACCTTTTTAAAGTTTGGAATTTTACCAGCCTTCTTTAAGAAATGTGCTGCAAGAGTATACATCATAGCTTGCAAATTACTCTCAAGCTCTTCACCTCTAAACTGCTGCTTGCTTGACTTATAATCAGAAATAAAAATTGATTCTGTTTTTTTATTAAAAAGTATTTTATCTATATAGCCAACAATTCTAAATTCAAGCTCTTCGTCAATAATATCAAAAGCATATTCCGAATCAAGAATTTCTTCGTGATCTTCTGGAAAAAATCCAGCTTCAAGACCTACCTTAATCATTTCATAAATTAAACCTATGTTTGTTTTTTTTGATTTTTTATCCTCTTCAAACATTTCTAGCCCGTACTTATGACACTTGGCTCTTAAAAATCTTTTTATTAATGGGAACTTTTCAATATCGCAATCTGCTTCGTGCATTTCTTTTGCAAAACGTATCCATTTCGGCTTTGTTAAGAGTTCAAAAAGGTCATGGCATACTGATCCTCTTAAAGCTCCAGAGTTTGTCGTGTCTGGAAGTTTAAGATGATATTTGCTCCAATATAGCCATGAGCACTCTCCAAGGGTTTTAACCCTAGAAGCTGAAAGCTTTGTTAGTTCTTTATCCATTTAAAATATTATTTATTTCTTCTTTTGAAGATTCACCCCAATCCTTACATTTAGGAAGGCGTATTTGAATCTGATCTTTGTTAAAAAATTCAAAAAGAGATTGCTGCATCTTTTCGGCAGCATTGTTTCCAGCAAAATTATTATCTGAATCATTATTTGTTGATATGATAATTCTATCAGGATCTGCTGCAATTAGCGATTTTAATATTGCCCTACCCAGCTTAAGCCCGAATAAAACTAAAAAGTTTTTGACACCAGCTTCCCAAAGTGCAAGACCATCGCCAATAGATTCAACAAGGATAATTTCTTTTTTATTTAAAATATCATCTTTATTCAAAAATGCAGGATATACCCAAGAATCAACAGATCCGAGATGTTTCCATTTCGGAGTATTTTTAGATATTTTTTTGCCAATCCATCGCCCAGATATGCCGATAAATTCATTACGGTTATTTTTGATTGGAAAGACGTAGCGATTATACATTGCGCTTTTGGTTGTTTTTGGTATAACTCCACCAAGAAAGAGTTCTAATGTGGCGTCACTAATACCCCTTTCATTCCAATAAGAGTGATTTTTTTGCAAGCTTTCTAATTCACTTTTATCAAAAACTTCACCAGATGAAACTATAGTTTCTTTTTTAACTGGTATTTCTAAATTACCATCAAATTTTCCACCACTTATTTCTACAAGCTTTTTAAAATCCCCACCTGTACCCCTTGCAAAATCAATCCATTTGCCAGAATCTTTTAGAATTCTTAATGAAGAATCGTTATCTGAATCACGATAAATTGGCTTTGTGCGCCACTCCTTCCCGCGATCAAGAAGTGTATATCCCAACCCCTCTAGGACAGTTTTGAAATCTACACTTGTCATTACAACAATCCATCTTCTTGATTTTCATTTTCAAATACGTTAACATCAACATTTCTTGCGTTAACGACATCTTCAAGCGTTCCACATTCGCTAACTTGAAAATTTTCAACCTTATAATTAATAAAGTTAGGTTTGTAAGTGACTCTGCCTCGGTCATCGACAACGCGAACAAGATTTGAGTGACCCCTTGCATTTTTACCCTGATAGCGCGTAGCAAGCTCAATATACTTATGAGTGCCAAACTGGACACCATCTTCAGCCTGCTCTTCGATTGTTTTTCTTCTAAAGATACCAACTTGAGAAGCAAACCACTGTAAACGATCTGACTGTGCAATGGCGCTAGAGTCATCTGTGCCACCCTCTGCCGATCTGTTTAATTGACATGCAGTAAGTAGTGGAATGTTTAAGCGCAAATGACATTCTTTTAGCTTATCAACCTTTTCTCCAATAAGCTGATATTCTTGCTTATTTCCATCAGATTCTCCTGTAAGCTTAATATAGTCATAAACCACAATTGCAGGATTTCCACGACCAACATCACCATAATACCAGCGCTGAATCAAAGAAGTAATTTCTTCTGTCTTTTTTCTTGCAACTGTCATGTGCTGAACATGGCCAAGAGCTTGTTTTAATTCTTGCTTTTTGGATTCAAATTTTGCATACAACTCTCTATTCTTTTTATAATTTCCCGTTTCAAGCCACCACATTGGAACGCCAGTGATTGCACTTGCAATTCTAAATTTCATATCTTTAGTTTGCATTTCGGTATCCAGAATTAAAGCCTTGCAATTTGGATTAAGCAATGCTGTTTTAAATGCAATATCATTCAAGATTGTGCTTTTGCCGTGCTTTGGTCGAGACACCCAAGCATATACCTCTCCATTACGAAGACCGCCGTACATTTCATTAAAATTTTTATATGGAGTAACGAGACCAGTATCGTTGATAGGATTATCTCCTCGCTCCTCAATCATTTCAACAATGTCATCAAAAAGATCTTCAGGCTTTTCATTAAGATTATATGCTGAGATTTTTTCTCCATACATTTTATCAGCCAATGCAACAATTTCATCAGCTTCCATTTCCCCAGCAGAAATCATAGACTGGGCCATGCTTGAGGCCATTGTGTGTATGTCACGCCTAATAGAAAGTGTTTTTAATCTACGGCATGCATCTTCCAAAGCCTTATCGCTAATCTTAATGTATGAAAGGCTCTGTAGATAATTTAAAATATCTAAATTTCCTTTATAGGTAATGCCAAGGCTCTGCAGTCTTTCTGAAACGAGAACTGGATCGCTTGACTTATTATGCAAAGCGCAGTCTTTTAGTATTGCAAATATAGCACCGTGAGGCTTATGAATAAAGTCTTCTTCAGAAATTAAATGAATTAACTCAAGTAGCTTCTTGGGATTCTTTAAGAACCCTGCTATACAGTGTTTTTCAATTGTTTGATTTGCGATCTTGTCTTGATTCATTGCGGCTTGATTTGGCTATAAATAGGCTTAACAACATTATAGTGATAACTATCAAAATTGTCAATTTCAATATTACTCATTGTGTGCCAAGTTACAGCAAAATCAGCATATTCTTTGATCATCGGCGAATTTGCTTTTTCTTCGAAATTGGCTGGGTCAATCAGTTTGTTGTGTTCAATTCTTTCAAGGTGAATTAATTTTCCACCTTGAGATTTAATCCAGTTATGTTCGTCTTGTTCGTATTCGGCATATCTAATATCTGGAATAATTGCAATAAATGGTTTATCGCTAGATACAGAATGGGCATCTGCTACAATTTGTTTTTGCAAGATGCTAGTCCAATATGTTCCATTGGTTCTTATTCTTTGAATTTTTCCATAGCTAACTAATAGTTCACGAAATTTTGATTTTTCATTCGTGTCTTCTGTCCAAACATTCATTGAGCATTTTTCAGCCAGAAATTGCTGCATATCTTTTTTAAGCTCATTTGCTAATGAGTATTTTTTAGCAATAAATCCATCGCGTTTAAATAGCTCTATAAGACAATTTGCGAACGTATCCTTGCCGACTCTAGCTGCGGCACCAACTCCAATAAGTTTAATTTTATTCATGTGCTAAAATTTTCCAATACTTGGGGTCTGCATAAATTTCTCCAGAATTAATTTTCATTAAATATTCAACGATTTCACCCCAGGATTCAAATACAAGATCCATATTAATAAGCCCAGCCAACCAAAGTGGAAATTTTTTCTTATCATCAGTATAAATAAGAATTGGCTTATTCTGCAAAGACGCAATTACAATCTCGTGTATTGTTCCGAAAGTCGGGACTTCTGGATCAATTTTTCCAATAATAAAAGTAGAAAGATCAACCATGCGAAGGTCACGGCTAATAACACCTTTCATATATTTAGAAATAGATTTCCAATCACCACATTCTCTTTGAGTTTTTAACTTATCTCTATCTTCTTGCGTTTCTGTAAGCTGGTTTGCAAAATGGTCATTATTTGGATCGAAACATTTTATGCCAATTTGTTTAACCGCTTCTGTTATTGTAATACGCCAATCAAAACAATTATCTGAATATTCAATTGGGCCAACCAAATAGCAATAAGAATTTTTTAAAAGTTCAAGATTCATGAATCATTATTAAAGCAATATTTGCTCTGTATATCAATATTAAAAGTATTTTGTACCCATTCTAGGCTTAAATTTTTGATATCATTTTCGTTTATTCTAATGATAAAAAAGCCATTGTTTTGTAGCCACTCATCTTTTTTTTGGTCGCGCTTCAAGCTATTTAAAAAACCAATTCTATTTTTGTGATGAAATTTTGAAAATGTATTGTGGAAATTACCATCTGCCTCCACAGCAAACATTTTATCAAAATTAATTAAATCACAATTTAATTTTGTTCCTAGTACGGGAAACTCTTCAACGCAATTATCGTACTTCCAGTATTGTTTAAAAAACTGTTTTATATTAAACTGGAATTTACTTTTAGAGCCTTTATCCCAATTAATCCTGTATTTTTTTAACGATACACTTTTTGCCCTACCAAAAACATCTATAAGCCTCACATTGTTAGATCTTTGAATCTGTCAAAAAGATATTTTTGAATTGGTTCACTATCTTCAATGAATTGACGAAGGCCATTAACTCCCTGAATTTTTTCTGGCACTTCAATATTTAAAGATGCAGCCATTTCAGTTCTGAAATTTGGTTCTAGTTCAAACCATGCCCCTTTGCCATTTGGTTTGTAGGCAATTTCCCAAAGCTGAAGTAGATCTGCTAGCTCATAGCTTGTCCAAACGCTTTTGCCGCCTTTTTGGCCATAACGAATTGGGTATTTAACTTCAACCATATTCTTTTCGTTATTGCTCTTTACAATCTTGGCTTTGGCAAAATGGCCAACTACTTTACTGCCCTTTTCTCCTTCATGGATCAAGTCTCCACCAAATCGTGGAAGAAATTCAATAACAACGTCTGCTTGGTGTTCAAGCGCTCTTGGACCACTTGCCTTGCCCTGCTTTGGAATTGCAATTTCGTATGGATTAATTTTAATCTGATCACGAATTTGTGAAATATAAATATCTACGTGACCACGCTTTGCCATTGCCAAGCCAACCTTTTTAAGAAAGACAGATGTAATCAAGCTTCCGCCGCCAACAGTAATAGATTCATCTTCAGCTTTTTTAGCATCATCTCTTTTGATCAGAGAATCAACCGAGTCAGTAATAAAAAAGTATTCTGTGTTTGTTGGATTATTTGTAATAAGGTCTCGTTTTAATTTAAAAACAGCCTCGTAAATATTACTTTCAAATACGAAACATGAGCCGTCTATCCACTCTGCTGTATTATAAACAAATTTAATACCTGATCTATCTCTTATTTCTTCAGAAAGGCGCCCCTCACTTTTGATAAAGATTCCTCTGCGTTTTCTTGAACGGTCATTCAAGAAATGGTGCATAAAATCAAGGGATGCGCTGGTTTTGCCACCAGAAGCAAGACCAACGAACCTGTGAGCGCCAGGCCCTAGGCCGCCACTCAGCATAGAGGTAAGAAGAAGGCTGGAGCATCCAACTTTGTAGTCGTGTGCCTCTTCATAGTTATAGTGATCTTCTTTTGTTGATTTTAAGATAGATTCCAGCTGATCTTCTGGAGCCATTACTTTTTCTGTTTCTGTTGAAATTTTACCTTTAGCCATAGTTATTTTTTCCAAATTTTTAAGAAATCATTAAGTGATTTTAACTTTTCTTTTTTTGGTTCTTCAGTTAGTATAGCAGGTTTTATTTCTTTTTCAATATCTTCTTCTATTTCAAAATGCTTTATTTTTTCTGGATTGAATTTGTATTTAGCCCACTCCTCTTTAAGGAATTTATCACCATTTGGAGTAATAAACCAAGCAAGGCTGGGAATTTTAAACTTTAATTCAAGGCCCATCCAGAAAGCTTCATCCTCATGTTTAGAGGAAAGCTGATTCATTATTTTCATTTCTCTTGGCCAATTGGTATGTTTGCCAAGATGTTTGGATATAAATGATTTTTTAAATGAACTGCTATTTTTTTGCACTTATCATTTTTACAATAAGTTTTAAAATAAGTCAATTAATTTTAAATTTGATTAAAGCACACAATCTTTCGTAGTCTCGTGTATAAAATCCCATTTTTTAGTATAAGTTTTGCCAGGCACACTTATAGATTGGGTAATGGTATCGATACCAAAACTTCCGCCGCAAGCGCCTCCACCGGAGGCTCCGCCACCAGCGGTTTGGGTGAAATAGGAGTTTTTAAATGTCACATTAAATGTTTTTGACTCATCAGTTCCAGAATCCCACTGTGGCTGAGCTGGCTCAATTCGACTATCATAATTTGTTCTTTCGTTTCCACATACACATGGTGGAAGTGGCCCATCCGGAGAACATGTTTCTGTGCCACCAACAGGATCTTCAACCGTTTCTCCAATTTCGGGATCAAATTCAATATCAAAAGGCTCATCCGTGTATCTTTTAAAGCAGCCAGACGAGTCAGGTTGGCCATCTGCTGGTCTCGACACGCTTGGCGTCCCATTTGGGACCCATTTCTTTTGAATGTATGGTGTTGTGCATATTTTTGCTCCACCGCCGCCACCGCCAGAACATGGGCAGGCGGATAAAAATTTTGAAACACCAAATTTTTTATCGTTTAATAATAAATTCATAATTTTATTGCACGTTAAGCCTTAAAAGGCAATATCCATTAGCCGTATTTTCGCTAACTTGGCTCAAAAATGTGCCTATGCGATTTACACCATTGGTGGCAACCCTGCCGTTTGTTCCAGCATATGCAGCTGCGCCAATCGTTGGGTATCCACCAATGCTTGCATCAATATCATTAATAAGAACAATCCCCTTTGTCAAAATTGGAACTGCTTGCTGTGGTAGAACAGCATCTCTTTCAGCAAGAAGCTGTGGTTCCCAGATTAATGGCGTTCCGTTTTCATCAGTTTCAATAACATTTTTCAAAAGAACACCAATGGCTAAATCAGTAGCCGATGTTGTTTTTGTTACTTTGCCAACTGGTACAAATGATGATGACATTGTGTTTCCAATGCTGGAAAGGTTTGAAAGAGAAAGACCCTCACCATACGCATCTTTCCAATTTGTATCGATTTTTACCAATGTTCCGGCTGTTGCTGTACCATCATAAGCAAAAAGATTGATAACATCGTGTTGGCTGAAATCTCTAAATGGTTTTAAGTTTGGCATATTTTTATTATTTAATAGTTATAGTTTAATTTTATGCTTGTCCGGTCGCATATGGGCGCAATCTTTTTCTGATTTGTTGACCGGGCTCGGCACTTTCTGGAATATTCACATAAGAAAATTCACCAGACTTTAGCCAAGTAAGTTTTTGCTTGAATTTTTGCAAACGTCTCCATTTTTTATTTTTATATGTAAGTCCGCCAGAGGCCGCATCATTGTTGTAATTATATTCACTTGGAAATATTTTATTTACAAGCTGTAATATTTTTGAATTAATTTGCTTAATTGCTGCTGTTTTGGCAATATTTCTTGCATCATTCTCGGTTGGGCCTGACTTATAGGCTGTATAAACTAGATTGTTATAATCATCAATTGCATGGCGATAAGGATTTCTTTTTTGATGCCATGGTACCTCTCCGGAGACGATATATTGTGCTGATGGATTTGGAAATATTGTGTGTGCTCCAGCTGGGCTAATTCCTGTTTGTAGAACTTTATCAATACTGTCTAGGGTTCCATAGCCAGAATAAATAACTGAAATATTTCTATCATTTACAATTCCAATTTCAGTGTCAAGCGTGCAAGAAACCAACTCTACGGAAAATCTAACTCCTGAGGGGATTATTCCATTCCATGTTCCTGTAGCGATAACTTTATTATTATTTTTATATAATTGATTGTAAAATTTATAAAAATATGTATCTTTTAATGGATCTGCTTGTTTGAAGTGTCCATTAGGATTTATTGCATATTTTGTTCCAGTTGCTGTTCTGGTTGGGATTTGTATTCCAGAATTCAGTATTGTTTGGTAAGTTATTGATCTGCCACTGATAATGTATCCGCTCCATGCATTGCCTGTTGGCGCTGGGAGTTGTGTTTCTGGAGACATTCCTGTTGTTGCTGCTCTCCAAGCGCTATAAATAGGAACTTGATATGTATAATTTGTTTTGTATATGCCTTCTGGTAGCACCCTGCCGTCATCAATATACCGTGAATCAGGAATTAATGATGGCATTTGGAGCAGCTTTGAAAGCATTTTTCTTTCTTTTCTGCAGGTTTTAAAAGCGGATACTACCGGAGATTTAACTGATGCGCGATTCAGGTTAATTCCTGATGCTGCTCTTGGGTGACCGCTAGCAGGTATCCAAACCCCATCAAGCTTTCTTGGATCTGTTTTTTTCCAATCAGTTAGACTGTTTGGTTGATATATATATACAACGCCTCTTTGCCCCGTGTTTGTTGAGAGATTTACGTTTCCGCTTAGGCAAATAGCCCATGCGCCACTACCATATGGTGTAGATATTGTACTATCAAAATATACTTGCCTTGCTGGTTTTTCAATGTTATAAAATCTTAACCTGCTAGTATCCTCTGATGGAATTGGTGACTCTTTATAATTTCCATTTAGCGTATCAAGATATCCATATTTTCCGCAACCAATAAATCCTGTTGTTCCAGAACCATACCATGAAGACTGATCGATGGTGGCCAATGAGTCTGCACCAGGAACAACAGTTTTAGTTAGTAACTGTGTTTCTGTGTATAGATCTTCAATAGTGTTTAAAAAACCAGTTTCTATAGTGTGAGGGCTCACATAGCAAATTGTTTTTTGTTCAGCATCACCAGTTGATATTAGTAATAGCCCGTTTATTGATTGTTCCGTTGGCGATTGGCCATTGTCTTGGTTAAATTTAGGAGCCAATTTGACTGGTACATTAAAAACTGGACTATCATAAACAGATACTGCGTTTGGATATGGGATATTGAACCCACTAAGATTCATATTATCATATGGTGATTGTTGCTGTCCAGATTGAAATTGAGTGGATTGCTTATGCCAGCGATAGTATGCCTTTCTTGATTCCTCTTTTGATAATTTTCCTACAAATTTTGGGGAAAGTTCTTGTTTGCCAGAGCGTGTTTGGATTTCAATATCTAATGTGTTTGATGCTTTTTCTGGAAAGCGAAATCTTGCATATGAGAATGAATTTTTATTAAATACGCGTTTTACAACTTTTTCTTCTGACCATGGCTTGAAAAAATTATTGTCTTTATAGCTATAATATTCTGAAGGAAAATGTATTTCCGATAATTGTCCTACTAGTGGGGTGTTAATGCGATATCTTACAAGAAAGTGCTCTGAAGCAATGGTCTGCCTCCATGTTTTTAAAACTTTTACTTGTGCGCTATTTCCAAGCGTGCCTTCTACTGGTTTTCTAATTACTAGATATGGATTGGTCTTTCTTAATGGGCCAACATTTTCTAAATCCAAGAAAGCAGATTTTAGATTAAAAACTGCTGTTTTTTGCTGGTCTGTGAAGCCAATGTCTTCACCAGCCTTTGTATAGGCGCCAAAGCCTAGCTTTTGCAGGTCTTCTTTGGAAATAGAAAAATTATCCATAAATTTTTAAAATTTTTTTTGATCTTTTAACGTCCGTTCTTAAACACTCCTATCTAGTCAAGTCATTTTATCCGTCCTGGCTTCTCAATCTGTTACCCTGGGGACAAGGCTGAGTTTACTTCTAGACGAATCCTCTCGGTGGACCTAACATTCTCAGAATGTGATCGATCAATTTGTTATCGTACAGTTGTTTATACCATACATCTATATATTTCTATATAGTTCAGACTATATCTTGGTACCAAAAGTTAATTTGGCACACAGGGCGCTCTTGGGCAGTTTTATTGTTGGGACTCAACCGCCTAGTCGTTACACCTTCTGTCCTATCTTTCCCAGACAGCTTGGCTCGGTATTGTCTTTTTGGCAAGTTATTCACCAACGAAGATATCCACCGAATTCACCCCGTAAACGCTATTTAAATTTTTTAAAGAACTTGAGTAGATTTTACTACTAGCAAATACAATTACACTAAAAAATGTAGCTTTTACCTTTTGTTATCATTTTTTTCAAAATCCCAGCAGTAATGACAAATTTCTGGAGTTACTTTAAATATATCCCTTTTTAAACATTTATAGCCAGAGTCTGTATAATCTCCGCCTTGACAGCTGCATCTACGGACAGTAACAGTTTCTTCTTTTTCAGATTTGTGCTTGCAGTTTTCGAATTTATATTCGCCCGTCATATTTTCTTCGCTCATAGGTTTTCAATTATTGAATAATTTGCGTCTTGAAATCCACCATTTAAAAATAGTTTAGATGTATCTGATACATTACATGCAGACCCATTCAGTTTGCAAAAAACATCAGAAAAATATTCAGCACTGCAAGATGTTAAATATGAAGACATGCTTAGCCTATTAATAAAACTATCTTCACTTTCCTCCATTGCCTTTGTATAGCTTTTTGGCATATTATCATCTAAATTTAAAATTCTATCTGAAAAATTAATTAAAATTGGCATAATTTGATCGTATTTGTCGTAAACCAGCTCTGCTGTTTTTGCATAATCTTGGCCATTTACTTTAAGATCTAATTTTGGGTACTCATTGTATCCCCATTCAAACACATATGAGATATCATTTGTATAAAATTCGCCAGAAAAATTATCTCTTACGATAAACTTATCAAAAGATTTTATATTTAAAAACACTGCCGTATTAAAAATTAAATTAAATGCTTGATTAATATAAAATTTCTTTGCTAATTCTGGCTGATCTTTGAATTTTGGCCCAGAGCATTTAATTGAGAAAAATTTTGCTTTTTTTAAAATTCCTCCTGACATCAATCGCGCAAAATCTTGATCTAAAAAATATGGAAAATTACAATAAAATATTTTTTGGCTATTTGATTTTTTTAATAAAAGATCGTATATCTCTTTTCTCTCTGATATAGAATTACAAACAGGTGATTCGCATATAATATGTTTATTAAGCTCTATACCGCTTTTGAGATATTCAAATTGAGATTCTCTTGGTGTGGCAACATACCACATGTCTGAATTATTTAAAATTTCTTTTTTATTAGATTCATCAGTAGATGTATTTATTGATCCAATAATTTCATATCTGCTGATAAGGCTGGCAACATTTTGGACTTGGGAGCCCCACTCGCCATTACCAATAATAGCAACTTTTATTTTAGACTTGGCTAATTGAGAATCCATATGTTTAATATTATATGTGTCTTTTGTAACAAATCAAAATATATAACCACTCCACCATTTTTGATCATAATTTCTCAAATCTATCATAAATTGGTCCATTTGATCATTTAGCATTCTTAATCTATCAAATTTACTTGGCTCTTTGTACCAACCAATATTTGGATCACTCCAGTCTATTATTGGTACATTATTTATGCCAGAAACTGAAAGTGTTGGAAATTCCTCTATGGGACCTGAAACATAAAAATCATTGTTATTTTGACTTGTAATTGCAAAACTTCCACTTTCTGGATTCCCTAATATTTTTTTTGCCAATTCTAGCATTTTTTTATAATCTTTTATATTTTTCCCATCGCTATCTTTTGCAAAATTTCCGCTAGTATCTTTTAAAAAATTTTCACCAGTCATTCCTAAAAATTGCATTGGCAAGTCAGTAGAAAAATAATTTTGATGATTGTTAAAATCATCCACCCAATAATCTCTTCCAATAACTCCTCCATGCAAATTTCCATCGTATGGTGATGTTTTTCTCTGCGCAGCGCAAGCATATGGGTTTGGAAAATAATATCTTCCAGGAGTTAAATCATTTAACATCTCACCAAGTAGGCATTCTTTAAATTCATTATCTCCAGATTTAAAATATAAATTATATGGAGTTTTTATAGATTTTTTTTCTATTCTATCAATCCATAAAAATGGATAATATTTTTCAGATTCAGCTATGCCATCAAATAGGTTAAAATATTGGTCTACGTTCAATCTTCTTGAGCCATTGCCATTTAAAACAATATCGCCACTTTTCAATATTGTTTTACAAAAAACATTTTTTCTCATAATGGTGAGAGGATTGGTATCTTCAAAGTATAACGCTGGCATGCCAAAACTATCAAATGATGTTATCGCTGGAGTTACCTCTGCTTTTAGAGGTTTTGGAATATCAACGTAAAGCCAATTATATTTAAATATATCTTTTCTTACGTTGTGATTGTAGTGTTTTACAGCGACATTTCTGATAAGATATCCAGCGTCATCCGCCCCACCATTAGTTCTAAATCCAAAAAATATAGAATCTTTTGCTTGACCACTAACTGTTCCGCTCGCTATTCCATCTTCTATATAAAATCCACTACTATTTGTTCGAGTGGCATATGCGAATTTTTCATCATTTTCAATATATATATAATCCTGACCTTCTATTTTGCCACCTAAATTTTTTGGATCTAGTTGTGATCCTAATAAATATCCAGATGGAGGGTTATTTAAACCTCCGCGATTAAAAATTTGAGCAGTATAATAATCCACCTCCCCATCAATAAAAAGCCTGTCTTGTGCAAAATGATCCCAAAGTATAGATTTTTTTTCTATATCGTCTTGACCCAATTGCTGCTTTATACTTTCAGTATATTCTATAAATTTACCAGGAAGCCTTTGTGGAATACCATCGGAAGAATTAAAATCAAAAATTGAAGAAACGACCGAATATCTCATAAACCATGGGTCTATGCATGCCACAAGAATACAAAATATAATACATCCACAATATGAGCATGTTGCAGTTTTGGATACTAGGTAGTTTTGCCAGCCTATCGTCGGCTCTGGACCTCGAACTATTGTCCCATTATAATCCGTCAAAAATTTTTCTGATGGAAATAATTCATTTTTTGCAGCTTTATCTGTAAGCCAATATTGGTCAAGGGCATAAATAACTAAATTAAGGGCATGCTCTCCGTTTCCAATACAGCTATGGCCTTTATAAGAACAAACATAGCATGGCTCTCCGCATCCGCCAATCCAAAAACTTATAGACAGTGGGGAGAGTATATACGGCCACCAACCATACTCTCTCCATTTTACAACTTCTCCAGTTAGTTCGTTAATATTTTCACTAAGTATGTCCTGATAATAATCTTTGACTAATTTTGTATTTCGTCCAAGCGCTGTTTGATCAGGCTTTGTAACAATACTGTCGTTTTTAACTAAATTGTATCTCGAATATGTGCTAAGGCATTTTTGATCGACGGATGTAGGGCGCTGCCCTTCGCGTGTAAAATCGCTATAAACCCAATTTTGAAAATTTGTTACAAATCCAAATAGTGGGGGGTTATTTGTAGAATATTTTTCTAAATCAACGTATTTTGGATTTTGCCAATGCCATGGCACGCCATATTCTTCTTTTATGCTACCAAATTTTGATGCAAGATAGCTTATAGAGCGTGTTGCTCCTATAAAGTATGTGCCAGATTGGCATGACAAGTCTTTATTTTCATTTTCTTCCGTGCCTTGGCCGGTGCGAATAATTCTTAAATTTGCTAAATTTGGATAATTGCACTGATTTAAATAATAATTTGACATAGTCTAGTATATAGACTTTATTACATATTTATATGTCAGATTCTATCATTTCTTTGATCAAGTCATCAAATGATATTTGCGGTACCCATCCAAGTTCAGATTTTGCCATATTGGAATCGCCAAGCAATAAGTCTACTTCAGCTGGTCTATAAAAAGCAGGACTAATTTTTACAAGCGTATTTGATTTTATGTTATTTTCTTGAGTAACAAAATTATCAATAACAAGCTTCTCATCTATGCCGTCACCCTCCCAATGATAGTATTTAATACCAGCATAGACAAATGCTTTTTCAATAAATTCTTTAACTGTATGTGTTTTTCCAGAAGATAGTATATATTCTTTTGGTTCATTTTGATTTAGCATTATCCAAATGCCTTTTATAAAATCTTTAGCATGGCTCCAATCTCTTTTTGCGTAAATGTTTCCAAGCTCGAGCGGCTCAAAGACTTCTCCAGAAGTTATAGCTTTTTTAATTTTACCGATATGTTTTGTTATTTTTCTAGTAACGAATTCTTCACCGCGCCTTGGGCTTTCATGATTATATAATAATCCTTGTATCGCAAAAAGGTTATAACTTTCACGGTATACTTTTACAATATGTCTAGCGGCTGCTTTTGCGGCGCCGTATGGGCTTCTTGGCTTTAGGGGGTGTTTTTCATCTTGTGGGCTGTAATCAACATTGCCTAATTCTTCTGAGGATCCGGCATTATAAAATCTACATTTTGGGGCATGCTTTCTAATCGCCTCTAAGCATCTTATTACGCCTATTGAATCGATATCAAATGTTTGTTCTGGAATTTGCCATGATGCGCCAACAAAGCTTTGAGCAGCTAAATTTATAAAATAATCTGGCACAATATCTCTGACAATATTATCTATTGATTGAGAATCTGCAAGGTCTCCAGTTATTAGTTTGAATTTGTTATTGTTTAATAAATGTTTTATATTTTTATAATTATTTGTTGACGCTCTACGAACCATGCCATAAATTTCATAATCGGTATTTTCCAGCAAATATTCTGCCATATAAGACCCATCTTGTCCAGTCACCCCAGTAATTAAAACTTTTTTCATTGTTTGTTTATATTGCTATTTAAGCGCATCAAATATAGATGAAAATGCGTGAAGATCCCAAAGATTTTGTAATTTCTCTACGACATCTGTATTATTGTTAATTTCGCGCCTAATATTTAAAATCATGTAATCAGTATCATGATGAATATTATAAATATCAAAATTATTTAATATAGATATTTTACTTAAAGAGACTAATGAGTATATGTATTTTGCTTTTTTGAATTGCTCAATGTTACTTAAAATAAAATGTGGCGTAAATATACCAACATGCAAATCAATGTTTTTTGAAAAAAGTTCTTGAATTGAAAAAATAGATTTTAAGCATACATTTGATAAATCTGGAATAATAACTGAATCGATTTTTCCAGAAGCTAATAGTTTGGAAACATTTTTTTTATTAAAAATATTCTCACCATATTCTTCAAATGCCGATGCTTGAATATCTGCCTTGATCAAGCTGTTGCTTGATACTAATGCACTGTTGTTATATTTTATTTTATTTGAATATAATTTTTTAAATAAATTAAAAATATCAGCTTGATTTAAAATATTATTGCCTGTATTGTCGCCAAAGTTAAAATAACAATACGCACAAATATTTTTATCTAAAATATTATTTTTAACGATATTTTGAGAATCGCAAAGATTACAAGCTTTACTCATATATATAATTTTAAGTATATTATATATATGTTATTTTGCGCAAATTTTCCAGTAAATATCTTCTACCTCTGACATTGATTTATTTAAAATTTCTTGATAATCTTCAACATCTGCCACTTCTTTTTTTCCAGTAATTAAATTTAATAAATCTACATTACTGTCATTTAATACTTCATTAATTTGCTTTAGCTGGTTCTGCATTATTTCATTAACGCTTTCTTTCCATGCTTTTATAAAAGCTTTTTCAAATTTTTCTCTGTCCTGCTCTAAATAAGAATCTGACTCTATAATTTTGTTCCATAAAAAGGATACTATTGATAGTAGTAAATTTTCTTTCATTCCATTGAAAATTTTTTCTTTGTAATTGTCTTCAAATATATTTGATGTATTATTTTCCACTAGAACCAAACCCCCTTTCACCGCGATCAGACTCATCTAGTGAATCTACAAGTATCGGATCCCAGTTATAACATTTTTCAATAATTAATTGGGCAATTTTATCGCCAATATTGATTGTGTAATCATTTTCTCCAGAATTGTATAGAATAACTTTTATTTCGCCTCTATAGCCTGAATCAACAACCCCAGCGAAAACATCGAGTCCGTACTTATATGCCAGTCCAGATCTGGGGGCTACTCTGGCATAATGCCCATCTGGAATTGAAATGGAAATCCCACAGCTTACAGCTTTCCAACTACGACCTTTTATTACATCTGGCTCAGATGAGTATAAATCAAGCCCAGCGTCAGATGGCGTGTTTCTAGTTGGTAATTTAGAATTTTTTGTTAAAAGTTTGACTTGTATCATTAAACTATTATAGTTCAATATATTACAAAGACAATATTATATTTTTATAAGTTCTATGCCGAATTCTTTTGCTAGTTCTGTAGAAAAATCGTCACGCTCATAAGCTTCGTTATAATAAACTTCTTTTATTCCATACATTGATATATTCTTTATACATTCAGAGCAGGGGCGTAGTGTGACTGCCATTAATTTAGCTTCATGTGGCTTAATGTAGCGCAAAGCAGCGGCTTCTGCGTGAGATACTCGACGACGCCTTTCGTCTCTATCGCTCCAATTAATCTCAACGCCTGGAGGCGCTCCATTGTAACCTATTGCAGCTACAGTATTATCATAGCGCAGAATACAGGCACCGACCTTCCTATAAGGATCTTCAGATCTAAGTGCGGCAGCTTTTGCAAGCTCCATGGCATATTCTGGCCAAGTTAATCGTTTATGCATCATATTTGACAAGCACCACCAGCACAGGCTTGGGCTCCAAGAGTAGCGGCCTCTACGTAGGTTTGGTCTTTTTCTATTACACTAGACCAATCGACTTCTCGATGTTCTCTTTGTATGTCGCACCATGTTTTCCACAATGTAACATGTTTTAAACAATGCGCTGTCCTGCGATCATCGCCATTAAAATATCTTTGAGAAAACTGCTTCGCTCTCCTTAACCAGTCTTTTTTCGCAAACCAATTGTCATATTCTACTTTTTTTCCATAGTATGAAATAATTTTTTCATTATGCTCTTTAAGAGTATACCCATTCTTATGTGGAAATACTGGCTCAATCATGCTTTCTGGAACTTGCTCTCCAATGCCAAGAAATGCATCGCATGCTTTCCATAAATTACCATCAAAAGCAGCTAGTCCATCTACAGTTAATCCAGAAGCAAACACTGAAGCATTTCCATATTGCTCAACAATCTCTTCTGGGGTTAAAACAGTGCTGAATGGAGCCTGTGGGTAGTCAAGATCGCCAGAGGATGGCAGCAATGATATGCCAGAAAAATATTCTTGATTATTAAAAATAAACTTTTCGACATCCTTCCATTCATTTGGTTGAACAACTACTGTGCATGACACATTATGCCTAACATATGGTTTTACGCATAGTTCTTGATTTGTGCCATGTTCTACCCAGTTTCTTTGAGTAGACTTGATTTGATCTAAAAACTGAACTGCTGATGTGGCATTTTTTAAAATAGCGCCTCTTGGCACTTCGCACAAAAACGAAACAACCTCATCGGTTCCGTTGGCTGACCAAACGCTTGTTTCTACAGCAAGTGGGTTTTGTGACTTATAATGCTGTGCTGGAAATTCATTGCGATTGGCTTGAACTCTGCGAATATATCGTTTTGCATGGTGTGGGTGTATTCCAGAGGCGGTTCCAAGCACACAACTGGTTGATCCGGCTGGCTTTACGCATGTTGTTCTTGCAGATTGATTAATACCAATCATTGCGGAAATTTTTTTATTTGTTTTTTTAATTTCCTCCGCGCCTTTTCTTTGAATTTTTGAATCTAAAAGAATTTCAGGATTATCCATGAATCCAGTTATCGAACAGCCAAGAAGGGCCTCTCTTTCAACTATTTTTTTAGTAGTATCTGTTAAATAGTTAAAACGAGTATACCCTGCCTGCATTGTTCCCAAAATGGCAGATGCTCGGCATGCTTCATAAAACTCATCTTCGCTTGTGCAAAATTTTCCATTAATTTCCGTTAGATTACAGACTTGTATGCCGCTCTTGCCATTAAAGTTTGGAATCATTCCAATTTCAGCACATGGGTTATATACAACATCTGTTCCATGTAGCCAAATAAATCCAGGCTCACCAAATTGACGCGTTGACTCCATGAGGCTATGAAACTCTTCTGAAGTTGTTTTGCCTTTAATAAGGACAGCAGAATTATTAGACCTTGCTCTTTGAGGATTTTCTATAAACCAATTGCCAGTTTTAGCAGCAGCCATTTCGCCATCATTTAGTGAAAATTGACAGATAGTAGCAGATCTGCGAACGCCCCCAGATAAAACTGCATCGCTGGCATGCATAATAATATCATATGCATCTATTGGGCGCAGCTTCCCAGCAAATTCATCTGTTTTGAATTCTGCACTATTAATTCGTTTTTCAATCAATGTCCTAATTTTTTCTATTGCCTTTTCAAGGCCTTTATGTCCAGGTGCTTTAAATTGACCAGCTATTAAGGCGCCCTCTGGACGAATAAGGCTATAATCAAAATTTACTTTGTGACCAGACATTTCTGGAAATTCGCTGTCTTTTTCAGCAAAATAGCTATTGACAATAACCCCAATCGCATCGGCCCAGCCCTCAATGGAATCTTCTACTTTCCATTTTCTCCAAGCAGAACTATCTACGTGATGAAGTTTGGGCAATTTATCAATGTGTTCTTTTTGAACAGAAAATCCAAGACCAACACCACAAAGTAATACATACATCGATTCTTGGAATGATCTTGCCCTATCAATATAGGTAGAAGAACAGTTATAGATTTTAAATTCTTCTTTCTCAATCCATTTTCCGCCAAATTGTAAAGCCCTTTGTGAGCCAAGAACTCTTTTCTTTCTTACCATTCTTTTTGCAAATTCAAATTCCTCTTTAAATTCTGGATTTGATTCTAGAACATGAGCATACTTTCTAGCATGCATTCCAAATACGCGCTCTACAATTTCTGGCCATGTCTCTCTTCTTTGTTTTTCTGGAAGATAGTGTGAGTATTTTGCGTACAATGTGTATTCTGAAAGTGCTTTTAGGCTCATAGTATTAAAAATGATTTAAATTTTTTTGACGCGCTTGCGTCAGTTTTTTATATTACGCTAATTTGTTTGGAATGAAAATTTTTTTTACGTGATGGCGTAAAAAAAATGAAAACAAAAAAAAGTGGTGTATGTTATTTTATAGACATATCAAATATCATCTCTTCTATAGATAATATTTTACCATTCCATAACTGGCTATTCATTGATTGATCTATCGTAGATAATGTTTTATTAACAGTAATGTCACAAAGGCTAGGAGTAATATCAATATTTTTTTTAAAATACTTTTTAAATAATTCGAGTAAATGATATTTGCTAGCTGTATCTTGCGGAACTATATGCTGAACATTATTGACTTGTATATTATTTGATATTATATTTTCACATATTTTGGCAAATTGAAGTGTTGTAATTCCATTCCAAAAATGATTAATATATCCTTCAATTGGGATATCGGTATTTTGGTTGAGAAACCAAGAAAGTAAATTTTTTGATGTATTTAGTTCCTCACCAATGATTGAGCATCTAAGATTGTAGACTTTCTCATTTTTGATTTCTCCAAGACTTTTAGTTTTTCCGTACACATCAACTGCATCATGCGATGATAGCTCTGAATAGTTGCCAGATTTTCCAGAAAATACCCCATCGGTAGTTATGTTAATAATTCTTTTTGCAAGATCTGATTGCAATATCTTCATGGGAAGTAGCGTGTTGATATTGACTGCTTCAGACAAAAGATCTGGAGTTTTTTCCTTTGTTCTTAATATACCAGCACAATTAATTAAATAATCATAAGGCAAAAAGAAACTAAAGAGTTCATCGTAATGAATATAGAATATATTATCCTCTCGACAAATTCTCCTATTTCTAGTAAAAGCATATATTGTCCAGTTTTTATTTTTGGATAGATATTTTACAACCGTATGCCCCAGCATTCCTCCAGAACCAACTACCGCAATTTTCATAAATAAAAATTATTATCAGATAGTAGATTTTCTAAAGCTAGCTTATCCATTACATAATCTCTACTTGAAAATTCTTTATTAATAAAATTAACAGGCTTTTCAGAAGTTTTCGTTGGGCTAATTGCAAAATAATTGTCATGGCTTGTAGTTCTGAAAGCCTCCTCTTCGCTTATCATTACTTCGTGTATTTTTTCGCCAACTCTTGGTTTTGTAATAGAATATTGCAATCCAAATTTTTCTTTATAAATATCAAAAAGATCTTTTATTTTGAAAGATTTAATATTAGGAATTATTGTTGCCTGTGAAAAATTTTGCATGCTATATAGAATTAAGTCTATTGCATCTTCTATGGATAGCATAAATCTGGTCATTTCTTCTGAATATAAATTTAATTCATATTTATTTTCTAGCGCGTTTTTAATTAATGGTATAATAGATCCAGTTGAATTTGTTACATTTCCGTATCTGCATGATACTAAAGGTACATGCGAGTTATTTACAATAAAAGATTGTTCAGCAACGAATTTGCAGGCGCCATATATAGTTGTTGCCGCGCATGCCTTGTCGCTTGAAACAAAACATGCTGATTCAAAATTATTATCTTCAGCGGCAATTCTCGAATTTACTGCACCATTTATAATAGTATCTATTGCTTCAGTAGTGTTCTCGTCGCAAGCCGATATTTGCTTTAAGCTGGCTGTAAAAATGCCTACATTGCAATCTTTTGACTCTCTAATTAATCTATTTAAATTTCTAATATCTCCAACAACGCATTTTATTTTTGGATATTTTTTCTTTAATAAATAGTGCTTGGCCTCGTCTCTAGAAAAGCAAACAATTTCATTATCTTTATAAAGTCTTTCAATTAAATTTTTTCCAAGATATCCAGCGCCTCCAGTAATAAAAATTCGCTTGTTTTTCATATATCATTTATGATGTATTGTAAATGTTTTATCTAAAAAATTTGTGCCAACGAGTTCACCAAATTCTTTATTGTATGGTCTTGTTTCGGCTAGTTTCCTAACTTGATTGCGGCATTCTTCTTGAGGCCAAGAGCATAAATTAGGAACAATGGCCCATTTATCAGCTAATAATTTTCTATTATTGTCGCTTGGGGGCCAAGAGCTTGGAATATTTAAAAATGGTATTTCTAAATCATAATAATACGCAATATTTGCTTCATTTAATCTAAATAAAAAATCCATATCTTCTTGACCGCCGCCGACAAATCTTTCATCAAAAAACCCTACCCTTCTTATAGTTTCTTTATGTATGCCAAAAAAACCAAGAGCATATAGGCCAACCAGCCCATAGCCAGATCTAAGTAATTGAATTATTTTATAAAAACTTTTGGATGATTCTGGTCTAGCCTTATCCGATAAGAATATGCAATATTCTGATTTAGAGCTTAAAATAGATTGATTCATCATCTCGGAATAACTTTTGGGGTTATTTGGAGTAAATAAATCAAAATTTATATCAGGGGTTGAGCGTATTAATTCGTCCGCCAAATGTTGCCTATTGGAGTTAATTGTGCAAGAAAATAAAGTCTCGTTAAAAAAATTATTCATAAACTTTTATTTCTGGTAATGGAATGATCCATTTGCCATTAAAATTTTTATTTCTTTTTATTATTTCATCAATAAAAGTATACGCAAAGCATAGGATATAGTCTGGCGGATCTGTATTTAAAATTTCAGAATTTACTATTGGTATATGATTATTTGGAGTAAAACATCCAACTTTTAAAGGCGCATCATCAATAATTAGTGGTATCTCAGACTTATTTATATTATAAAATGCCATAAGTGTATTTGCTTGGCCAGAAGCTCCATATCCATAAATTTTTTTATTTTCACTTTTGAGTCTAGATATCAAAGATTTAAGTTCAGCGCCAAGAGACTTTACATTATCAGAATAATCAAGATATGTATTGATATCATAAAGTTTTAAATCAATCTCCTCTTTTTCTAAAGATGATACGCTATCTTTAATTTCGTATGCTCCATTATGGCAAATATAATAGCGTACAGATCCGCCGTGTATGTCAATATGTTTAACATCGAATATTGATAAATCAAACTGATCCATTAAATATTTCATAGCTTTAAGGCTATAATAATACATATGCTCATGATATATGAAAGGAAATTGAAAATTTTTAATAATATTTCCAAGCCAATGTACCTCTATAATCGCTACCCCTTCGCTAGATAATAATTTTTTAATTCCAAAAGTAACATCTTTAATATTTTCGATATGGGCAAAGCAGTTGCTGGCGCTTATAATATCTGCCGTTCCATGTTCAGAACTTATTTTATCTGCAAGGCTACTATTAAAGCATGTGTTATACAGTATAGTACCATCTGGTTGAAAGTTTTTTGCAACATTGCTTGGGTCTACGCCAATAATTTTTTCATACTGTGTGCCTATCAGATTGCCAAGCATAGAAAAATCATTGCAACCAATTTCAACTATATTTTTATTATTTTTTGCTGACTTATATTCATTTGCCATTTCACCAAAATGAATTTTAAGAGTATTTATTGATCCTGTTTTGTAGAAATAATCGCTAAATAAAACTTCTGGAGAAATTACTTCATTCACTTGGACTAAAGAGCTTTCTGGGCAAAAAGAGACTGTTAGCGGATATTTAGATTCTGTTTTACATGACCCTTCATCTTTTAAAAATCCACCAGCCAATGCCGTATCGAAAGAAAAAAATGTTATTAAATTTTTTGATTCAGAAATTCTGCAATGATTATATTTTTTATACATAGGATCCTAGTGATATTTTTTGTCTAAATTGTTGAATTGAAATTCCTGCTTTTAACTGAAAGTTTTCTAAATTATTTTCATTTTTAAGTTCTTGTGGAAGCCTCTTCATTGAAGCAGAAGATGTGTGAAAAACAAAGGATTTATTTGAGCAAATATGTTTAAAGTTAAATCCGTGCAATTTCCATAGGTTGTAGGCAAACATATCATCGCGTCCGTACCCGCTACGAAAAGTCATATCCCATTCTCCAGAATATCCACCAATAGAGAGATAATCTTTGGATTTTACGCATATTGGGTGACAATATGATATGATCATTTTGTCTTGATTGTAAAGATTGTTACTCCATTTGCCAATGAATACGTTGTAGGTTTCAATAGAAATTTCTGATTTTAAATCTGTATCCACAACAACGCATGGGTTATTGCTGTAAAAATTTTCCACAAGCATACATGAAGATGATGCTGGGTAATTTTTTTCTATAATTTGAATCAGATCATCTGCAAAATCTAGACAAAAAAGCATATCATCATTGGTGTTTAAAAAATATTCAGAATTCTCTATAAATGGCTTTAAATAATCTATTGCCAATACGCCTCTGTTTTCTGGAACAGCAACGAATGGTATTTTCAAATTTAAAAGAAAATCTATCGACTCTATATCGGCCTCATTTAAAACAACAGCAATCCCGTCTTTGCTAAAATCAAGGCTTTGCATTATTGAAAAAATACAACCCTTTAAAAGATTTGGGTTATTCCAAGAGCATAATCCAACTAATAATCTTTTTTTATGCATATGTATCATTGTATATTGTTGGCGGCAATTGGCCAGATTTTTTATAAAAATCTTTATTAATTTCAACACAATTTTTTAAAGGATTCCAATTGTAAGAGCATGCGCCAAAATGTGCCTCTTGGTATTCTATTTTATTCTTGCTTCTCTCATTATTAAGCCAAGTCATATGTTTTACATGAATATTATTTTTAGGAATAATTATGCTAGAAAGCTGCTTATAATCTACAGGCGCTCCATCTTTATTGCTATATAAAATATCATTATCCCAATAAAATTTATCAATAGTATAATTTTGATATGTTTTTTTGAATAATCTCGGCGGACAAAAACCATCTATCCAAGATTTTTCATCAAATATATAATTTTTAAAATTAATTTTGGCCCAAGCAACCCAGCTAAAATCATCTCCATTTATAAAGTTTAGTAAACTTTCTATTTCTTTTTCTGTATAAAACTCATCTATATCTAAAATAAGAAACGTATCAGTGTTTGTATTTTGTTTTAAAAATTCCAATGGAACATTTCTAGCATTATGTTCGTTTACAATATTTTCATTATTATGAAATATATGACTATCTGGAATAAACTTGCTAAGCTCGTCTAGGCACGGTTTATTGTTTTGTTTTTGAAAATTTTCGAATTGAAAGCTGGCACATGCAGTTGGTATATTAAAATTCTTCCAAGGAGATAGGCATGGCTGCACATACTCTTCAAGGGCGTAAGCTGACAGTATAATGGCTAAATTTCTCATATATCTAATCCATGTTTGAAGTATTCGTCTTTAAAATCAGACTCTTGAGTGTTTAATACAACATCTCTTCCACTATAGCCTGACCATTCGTTTTGCCAAAAATTTTTATTAATCTCTCCTCGCCTGCTTAAATCTTGATATCCGTAGTGGATAACAAATGGTATTTGTAATGTTTTTAGAATTTCTATTGGAGATTTATGTTTAAAGTCTGGATGATGTGTAATATTTATAGATTTGCACAAATTGCCCAGTTCGTCTATTAGCTCGCAACCATCGCTTTTATCTTTATCAAATTTACCATCAGATCTTCTTGCAAAATTAACAATGCCTCTATGCATACCCTTTTTTCTATGGATATACCATTTTGTGCCTATATCTCTATAGTGATTTTTATCCTTATAAAGGTTAATAACGGGAATCATAAAAGCATATCCATCTAAAATTATATCTTTATTGACCTTGATAAAGTTTTTCCAAATATTTGGATCATTAATTCTTTCATCTCCGTCAAGTTGAACACATATATCATTTGAGCAATTTTGAAGGGCAATATTCTTTAGCTTTCCATCTTTAGCAAATGTTGTAGAATTTGCATCATAACTCATAAATACTTTAACTTTGCTATTGTTGTTTGCAATATTTTGTAATATGTCTTGTGTATTGTCTTCATTATCAGGTATTGTGGCAATACAAATCTCGTCAGCTAATTGAGAAAAATTTTCTATAGCAGAATTTATATCAAACTTATTCTTTTCTATATTGAACGCTGTTGTATAAATTGATATCATAATTAATCCCAATACTTAAAAACATGCGCTTTCCATCCTTCAGGGACTATATTATCACATTTTTTTGTAGATAAAATTTCTTTCCATTGATCTTCTGAAAATGGATAGTATGTATGTTTCATCCTGACATCTCCCGATACTATGCTAACAACCTTTGTATCAGTTCTATGCCTCCATACTGTTCCATCTTTTTCTTGGCGTACGCTCCATTTGCCACAATCTGCAAAAATAGGATAATTTTTACCATTATGGCTTATATAAATAGATTTATATTTTAAATTATTTTCTTTTATATAATTTTGGATACACTCCTCGGTCCATTTGATTTCACTCCATGGGCCTGGACCACCAATACTCTTTGGTATTTTATTGTAGAATGATGGACTTATAAACTGAGCCCTTTCTGAATAGTTGCCATGTCCTTGGTTACCAGCAAGATCTATATAAGCGTACCTATCGTTTTCAATAAGTTTTACCATTGATTCAATAAAATTATCATCAATTACTGCTAATTGAAGCTGGTCTACTTGTATATAGAATGCATAATCGGCAAAGGATTGAGCAAATAGCTGTATTGTTCCTGCGCCGCAACCATTATTTCGGCTATTAACTATAAGATCATCTATTAACCCATCCTGCTTGAACTTCTCTGAATATCTCTCGGAAGATCCATTATCTAAATATGTAATTTTATAATCAAACTTAGAATTTGATCTTATACTATTTAATAAGTTTTTGGCTTCATCTGGCCTATTATAGTCAAGTATAAGATACTCAATAACATATTTCATGTAGTTATTTTTAATCCAGTTTTCTTTTCTAACTTCTTAATTCTTTCTTTTCGTTCTTTTTGAACTACTTCTGGATGTTTTGCGCCATGCCTCTTTGCGGAATAGTCTTTATAATATTTTTTTCTAATAGGATCATTAAACCCGCCACGCTTTTCGCTTAATTCCCTAGAATAGTCCTGAATATCTCCTATGGTGCCTCTCATTTTTCCAGTCTTCTCTATAAAAGAGTTTTCAGAAGAAATATTTGTATCTATAGAGGCATTTGGAGAGTAGTAAATTCTTCTTAATTTTTTTCCATTGTGATAATATTCATGAACGTCATTCATGCCCTGAACTATATCATGAACTTCGCCACTATCATCATCAATGTAAGAATATATTGGCATTATTTATAGTCTTTGCTATTTCTTATAATTTCACACTTTGGGGTAACTCTTCTCCAAGAGCCATCTGGCATAATTTTATAAGATCTATCAGAGTGTTTAATAAGATTTCCAGAGTTTTCTTTTAAGAAATCATTTCTAGTATGTTCAGCAAGTTTCTGCTTTAACTCCTCTTTATGCTTATTGTATTTTTGAATTTCTTTATTTTTACTTTTTGATCCCATATTATTTTATACTTTCTAGTATTTGACTGGTAGTTTTTTCCCAAGTAAATTCTTCTTGGAGTTTTAGCCCATTTTCATTTACAGGATTAGATTTTACCTTTTCGATTGCTGCATCACATGCGTCAATAAATTCACTTGATGAAAAATCAAAAATATTACCTTGATTAAATGGCTGACCCTCTCTAAAGAAAATATTATCATATGCTGGAATTTTACCATTTGGAGTTACGCAAACAGAATTTTCTTCGTTCATCCAATCTTTATATCCATGAGCTTTTAGCCCAACGCAATGCTTTCCAAGAGCAACAGAAGTGAATTCTGGTAACCCCCATGTTTCACCACCAGACATAGCAATTATAATGTGATTTGCATTTAAAAATTTATTATAATCCGCGTTGTTGGGCATCCATGGCAGAAAATTGATATTAAAATAACTTTTACCCTCTAATGCCTGAGATATCATTGCGCTTTGATCTTCTGGCTTCAAGAAATTATTAAAAATGGCACAATTTAAATAAACATCATGCCTATTTCCATATTTTTTTGCCCATGCATTTAAAATTTTGAGGTGATGCTTTCTTTTTTCTAGTTTTCCAGCCAGACCAAAGCATATTCGATTGTCAGGATAGTTAATATTTTCAATTTTAAATGTATTTGAATCAAAACCAAGGGGTATGGCCTTACAATTAATATCAAAATTAGAAAAAAGATTTGCGTAATGCTTTGATGGGACAAATACCATTTCTTGATTTTTCAAAATATTAAGCTCACGCGCAGTTGGGCTATCCAACTCATAAAAAGTATAGAGATATTGTTTTTCTGAAACACTTTCTAGACTTCCGGTAATATGCCATAATTTTAGAACAGGATTCTTTTTAGAATGGGTTTCTTCTGATTTAATAGAGTTTGAAACAATCCAATTCACAAAATCATTTTCTGATTCAAGCATCGAATGATCAGGTTGACCTATATGAAATATAGATGGGTTTATTTGCTTTTTAAAAATCTCTCTAGCAATATTATTTGAACATTGACCCAAGCTAGTCTGATTGAATGGAAAATTTATAGCGAATTTCATAAACGATAATATTTAAATGATTTGAAAAATCTAAAAAATAAAAGCCCAATTTTAGGTTGGGCTCTTATTTGATTTATAGATAGTTAGAATTAAAACGGAATATCGTCTTGATTATCTACCTCTTGAGAACTCTCTGACTGTTGTGGCTTTTTAGCCTTCGATTCAGGTTTAAGATCCTCCGATAGGTCGGAGAGTGTCAATCGGTAATCAGGCTGGTTTGGCTTTGTCTTATTATTTTTAAAAATAAAAGCAGTATATTCGCCAGAACCAATCTTTACCTTTCCCGAAAGGAATTGTTTTCCATTTTTTTCTTTTTTCCAGAAGGCACCAACATCTGTTAGATCTGATGCATTATTACTTTTTTGCTTTGTATCGCTCATAGTTTTTATACTATATCTAGATTTGATGTAGATTTCAATTTATTTTTCAAAAATGAAATAAATTTGTCATGCCAGTTTACAACTGTCTGTGTAGAAACCCCAAAATGATCAGCTATTTCTTTGAAGGTTTTTACTTTATTGCCTTCAGTAAAATATCTCATTTTTATTACTTCCTTTGCTGTTTCGTCTGATGACATGCTGATTATATTTTTAATATGTGATAGTATATCATTATCTTTTGCCTGATATGAGGCCTCTTCATTAGAGTACTGATCAGCCAAATATTTTAAAACATCGCTGTCCATTGTTGATTCTTTTTTGTACTGATTGCATGCATTGAGACATGCATAAGTTACAATATTACCAAGCCAAGTTGAAAACTTCGCGCCAAATGATGGATCGAATGTTTTAGCTGCTTGATAAATAAGCGAATCTTTTTGCTCCTCAACGTCTTTTGCAATAGTTGAAGTGTTATTATGAAAATACTTGTTATATATTTTGTAACATATTCCAGAATGCCTATCAATAAGGATTGACAGTGCGTCCTGACTTGCTTGATTCCTTACCATGTCGGCCAGATCGTTATCTTGTAGTTTATTAATCATAATGAATTTTATAAAAACGCCTAGCGTTTTTGCGGCCTTTGGCCGCATTTATTTTTTTGTTCTAACATAAATTAATATTTAACATGTTTTGTTTGAAAAAGCAATATATTTTTTTATTATCTGTCATGGATATCTACTCAATACTCCTTATTTCAATAACAATATCAATGATTCTTTACTATGTGTATGAGACGAATGTTTTGTGGGAATATTTAAATAAAATTTCTGATTTATTAAATTTTAATGGATCTAATAAGATTTTTTGCGGCATACTTTTGGTTAAGGCATATCCTAGCAGTGAAGAGCCAAACTATTTACAGTTTATTAATAAAATATATAATACTTTTACAACAAGACTACTATCGTGCCCAATATGTTTAGGATTTTGGATATGTCTAATCGCTGGTGTATTATCTGATATTATTTTAGTGCCAACCTTTGCTTTTATTTCTCTAACAATGTATTACTTTATAAAAATTTTGACAAAACTATCTGCAAAAATATAATCCCTTATGAAAAGCATATCGTACTATAAACCAAATAGTCAAAACAAAGGTTCTGCTGCTCAATTTCAATTTGGAGCCAAAGAAAATGACTATGGCCTTTACCTTGGCATTGTTAAGCAATTCGGGTGGAATAGCCAATCGAAGCGCGGATCATTTTCTGAAAACTCAAAAAATCCACTAAAAAATAAAAAAATCAAGTTCAACAATACAGAGGCATCTGCAATGTGTAGGGTGATAGAATCATCTTCTGAAAAATGGTCAACGGTGCATAAAAGTGAAACTAAAACCACCTCAATATCATTCTCTCACTATATCAAGGATGGCATAAAGTTGGGGTATGGCCTTTCTATAAGCGAAAAGGATGGAGAGGCATTCATGATTGGATTCAATAATGATGAAGGTTATTTACTTAAAGAATTTTTAAAATCATATATTTTATTTACTTTCGATAAAAATAATGTTAATGATAGTGAAAATAAAAAACAATCAAATTTTTAAATGAGAAAAAAGCGAGTACTTTTCCTTACAGACTATGCAGGTGTAAATACTGGATTTGGTAAAAATATAAAATTACTTTTAACGTATTTATATAAAACAAAAAAATACGAATTATTTCATGCAGCTTGCGGTGTTGGTAGGGATAATCCAGAATTTCAAAAATTTCCTTGGAAAACTATAGGGGTAATACCAAATGATCAGTCTTTTATTAGCAGAATGCAACAAGATCAGCATTTTGCCAGAATGGCCAGCTATGGAGAGCCAGAAATAGCTAAAATTGTAGAAGAAACAAAACCAGATGTTATTTTTGCTATACAAGACAGCTGGGGCGCATTATTCGTAGCAGATAAGCCATTTTTTAAAAAAATTCCGACAGTTTGCTGGATTACATTTGATAGCCTTCCTCTTCTTCCAGACACCGTTGAAAAAGCCAGCAAGATAGCCAACTATTGGACATGGTCAGATTTTGCAGAAAATGAATTTCATAAACTTGGATTTGATCACGTAAAAACTCAATATCCATTAACTAATACGGATAACTTTTATCCGCTTTCAGAAAATGAAGTGCTTACTATAAAGCAGCAGCATGGTATTGAGAAAGATTGTAAAATATTTGGTTTTGTATTCAGAAATCAATTGAGAAAACTAGTTGGTACATTAATATCTGGATATTCAGAATTTTTAAAGCAAAATCCAGAGATGTCTAAAAAAACAAAGCTTTTGCTGCATACGCATTTTGCAGAAGGGTGGGATATTATGAGATTTGCAAAGCAATATGGGGTTCCTGAAGAAAATATTTTATGCACCTATATTTGCAAAGAAACTTATAAATACTTCATTCTCCCATACGCTGGGCAAGATATAGAAAATCCAACAACCAAAAGAAAAACATTAATAACCACAAATGTCAGTATTGGCGTAACTGATTCGCAATTAAACGAAATATATAATATAATGGATGCCTACCTGCATCCTGCAACATCTGGCGCATGCGAAATACCAATTGTTGAGGCTGCATTAGCTGAAAAAATAGTATCTACATGCGACTATTCATTTGGCTGGAATGTTGTAAATCATAATAAGGGGTGTATTCCTATGGATTATTCACTTTACAATGAACCTCCAATGGGATCAAGTACTCAGTTTTTAAAATCTCAACCTTATCCATCATCCATATCAAAAATAATGAAAAAAATTTGCGAAATGAAGAAAGATCGCAAAAAAGAAATGGAAAGACATTCTAGAGAATGGGCATTAAAAAATTATTCAGTTTCTGTAAATGGTGAAAAAATAGAAAATTTTATAGATTCGCAAAAATTTATCGAAGATGAGCAGGCATGGGTAGACAAAGAAGTTAAAAATATCAATCCAAAAGCACAAATTCAAAATATTGATGATGACTTGCAGTGGGTATTGCAGCTTTATAGTAAAATATTAGACACTAATCCTGACCTCAACGATGATGGTGTTAGACATTGGATGATGCAAATTGAAAGAGGAATGCCAAGACAAAATATTGAATTATATTTTAGAGATGTTGCTAATAAAGAATTGCAAAAAGAAAATCCACAAACATTGGATGTTTTATTTGACAGTAGCGATAAGTTGAATAAATTAAAAAGACTATTAATTGTACAGCCACAAAGTGCTGGAGATATTTTTATAGTAACATCATTACTTGAATCAATCAGGTCAAAATTTACTAAAGACAAATGGAAGATATATTTTGCATGCGAGCCTAAATTTTTTGAAATCTTAGCTGGTAATGAAAACATAGATAAAATTATCCCATACAATCAAATTATGGATAATCAAATAATTATGGAAGGTCATGGAGATCACAATGGTTATGTTGATATTTGCTTAAATCCATACTTTTCAACACAGAAGTTATTAAATTATACTCATAACAGTTATAGCATTTCTCAATTCGATCACGAGTTTAAAAAATAATATGTCACATCTATTAGAAACTTACAGCTTGCAAACTGGAGCAAAGGCATCAAAGCCTTTTATAATTAAAAACTTTTTCCCAGTACCAAAAAAGTACATAACCATTCACAATTCTAGCGGAATGGGCGCAAAAAATTATGATCATTTTCAAGATGTAATTGATGAGATTTTAGTGAAGTTAAAAGACAATGGTATTGAAATTGTACAAATTGGTGGAGCAGAAGATCTAGCCCTCAATGGATGCGTTCATTTACATGGCAGAACAAATTATCACCAAACCGCATATATCATTCAAAATTCACTCCTTCATATTGGAAATGACAGTTTTCCCGTCCATATCGCATCTGCGGCGGACAGGCCCATTATAGCTCTATATAGTATAACCACGCCAAGTATTGCTGGCCCATGCTTTAATTCAAAAGAAATAAATGACTATAAAGTTTTTTGCTTTTCTCCAGACTATAAAGGCAAAAAGCCATCCTTTAATCCCAACGAAAGTCCAAAAACAATAAATACAATAAATTTTGAAAATATTATTGAAGCAATTGAAAAGATATTAAATATCGATACTGGATATAATATAAAAACTATATTCAAAGGGGACAAATATCTTGCAAGAGTTATAGAATTTATTCCAGATACATTGCTTAGACCAGACTTTGCTGGCGGTAGTTTGATAAACATGAGAGTTGATCTGTGTAACGGCGATATTGATGAAAATTTAATATTTGCAAATTTAAAAAGTAGGAAGTTTAACATATTTTTAAAAAATTCTAAAAAAATTAAAAATTTGCATATATTGCCTATGTTAAAAGAAAATATTGCTAATATATTCATTGATGTTACTGATGAGGTGGTAGATATTGAATACATATCATCATTAGTAAATTATGGAATAAAACCAACAATATTATATACTGGAGAAGATGAAGATTATTTTAACGAAATTAAAATAAATTTAATAAATTTTAATTTGAATTTTATAAAATACTCTCCACAAAAAATAAAAATAGAGGATATTGTAAAAAATAACAATATTGATAATATTATATTCAAAACAAATCGCCTCATTTTAAGTTCTGGAAAATTATACCTTTCCATAGCATCTTACTTAAATGGTCAAAGCTCAAACAGTAATTTTGAAAAATTAAACGAAATTAAAAACTACAAAGATCTTGACAAAGAATTAGAATTCTGTTATCTTTATATCAAAGAAGATAAATAATTATGCCTAAAACATCTCAAAAAACAGAAACAGTCGTAGTCAATTCAGATAGCAATCCTACTGTAGATAGTGATTCGAAAATTTTTTCTAGAAATGAAAGTGGTCTTTTAAATAATACCAAATATAAATACAGCGACGATGGAACAATTAACTGGAAATCCATGGTTAAACCAGAATTCTTAGTCCCAAACAAGGATAAATTTACAGCAACAACAGATTTTAATTCTATTGACGTAACCCAGCTCGACGACAGTCAGCTTTTAATCCTTCTTGGCGGCATTAAAGATGTTGCTTGCATAAGGGGATTCTCTTCCGTTGATTATGATGTTATTACTGCCAGACAGGACTATGTTGCAGTTAAATGTAATATATCTTGGATTGCTAATTATGAAACTGGAATGATACCTGTAAAATTTTCAGCCTTAGCTGACGCCCATTTCGAGAATACGAGTGGTTTTGGTAATAAGTTTTTAATGGCAATTGCAGAAAATAGAGCGTTTATTCGCGCAGTTCGTAATTTTCTTAGAATTAATATTGTTGGCCAAGACGAAATCGATCCAAAAAAGAAAAATGAAATTATTGAAGAATCCCAACCAACAAATCCAGCTAGTGTTTTAAACAAAGTTATGTCTGAGGTGGGCTTGAGTTTTGAAACAATAAAGGCAAAGCTTGTAACTGAAAATGATCAAGATGCGGCTGAATGGAATGCAATTTCAGATATTCCCAAAAAACGAATATTTGAAATTATAGAGAGAATTAAAAGAAAAAATAAAAACTGACAAGTTATTCGCCTTCACTTGGCAAATCTGGCGGCTTCGAAAACGGTGAAGGCAAGAACATAAAGCCATCACATGATTGAAAAAGTATTAAATCATTTGTTACGTGTCTTTGAATTTTAAATAAAGTATCATTAAATTCAAAAATAGAGCCGTCACCATCAAAGCTAGCAAGCGGATAGATACTCAGTATAGGGATCCTTAATGCAACTTGCCCAGACAATGTTTTTGATTGTTCGTCACTATATTCTTGCATAGATGGATAATTTTCCCACCATTGATTGTTATAATTAAAATTTGCAGCAAATGGATTTCCATTATTAAAAAAAACTTCCAACCAAACCTTCCATAACGAATCGCTTGTAACTGGGATAGCAACATCCTTATTGGATATATTTAGAGTACTATCTGCTGACAAACCAATAAAAATATTAGAATTTGTATTGATATTGACAGTATTTAATGTTGAAGAGCATATTGGCGCAAATGGTCCAATTTCAGCCCTTTCTGGATATTTTGTGCTGATCCCTGGCGAACCAAATGGCTCATTTTTTAATATAAAGTTGCTCATAATTAATTATACAACATAGGAGTAATATTCCCTAAAAATATTTATATTAGAACCCAAGATCCCTGTTTTATAAAAATTATTACCAGAAATAGAATAGAATGCTGAACCAGTAAAGCCTATATTTTGATTTGGTTGTTCTATCTGCTTGTATACTTCGATTTTTTTATTCTGCTCAAATATATTTGGGCTAACATTCATTTTTCCACTATACAATTCGCCTGTTAGCAAAGCATTTTGCCCATCAATTATAAGAGACCAAGATCCGGTAAATGTATCTTGATAGCCATTTTGATTAATATTATTACCTTCATATCCACTAATAAAAATATACGCTTCTGATGTTTCTTTATCAGTATTTTTGAAAGTAAGATCAAATATAAAAGATGATCTCAATAATGAATTAGCTTCTGATATGGAAGTTGACGGATTAATACTCAATAATAAATCTTGTGTTGGAGATTTTTTATACCTAGATATAAACAAATTTCTTCCTATAATTCCAGCATTTGTATGTAAAATTAATGGTATATAAGTATCAACAAATGGAAGTCTATCTTGTATTTGTTCGATATTAAAATTAAAAATTTGATTTTTATCTATTTTAATTCCAGTTTTCCAATCATTTACTCCAGATATTTGAAAATAAAGTGATTGAATATTATTATTAAAATTACTATTTCTGCCTATTTCTCCAGAATATAAAATGAATGGGCCATTGTTATTTTTATTTCCAGATATTGTAACTTGCACATTTTCAGTGGAAAAGCCTGAATTTTCATATATAAAATCTATAATAGGTAATTCCCCATAAAAAAAGGTTTTAGGAAAAAAATCTTTACTATCCCAACTATATCCTGTTGTCCAATTAAATGAGAACCCACTGGCTTTTCCAAAATTTCCAGTTTTTGAATAAATGTATTGATCGTTTAAAAATATATTAAAATAATTTTCAGAATAATTTCCTGAAATATTTACAATACTTTGCGGCTGAAAAGAATAAATAAAATTATTTTCATCAAAAATTTTTCCACTAACAAAATTTATATTTAAATTTTGATTTGTATTGGTGACAATTTCAAAATTGCCACTCCAATCATTTTGTTCATTATTCCAAAAAAAATTAAATATACAATTTTTTTGCGGATATATATAGTTTGTAAATCCAGTAATCATGAAAATGTATTAGATGTATTGTTTCTTTTTGAAGAAGTTATTATCCTAAAAGATTTTGGACGTATAGGTATTTCTTTATATGAGTAAGAAACTCTAAGACCCCTGCTATCTAAAGATGCGCTTAAAGACTCTAAACCAGGGACAATTGGCAGGAAAAAACCATCACATTCCGCAGACAGAGTAGATAGCCATTTTTGACCATTTCCACCAATAGCCGCAGGAACTTCAAAAGAAGTAGATGGTTCATTTTCATTTGGCGTCACATCGGTTACGATAACACTGTGCGATAGCCCATAATCGCTATTGACTGGACCAGAAAATCCCCAAGAATTTATAGCCTGAGCATATCCAGTTTGATTAGATGAGGAATATTCGCTTTTTATGGTTCTAATCGCTTTAAAGCTAGCAAGTGATGGCATAACTACCTTTATTGACTTTCCATTACAATCAATAGAGTAAGATTTTCCTCTGGCATGCTCTAATCCTGGAGATAATTCTGCTGAATTTTCGGAACCATTATTAATTACAACATCACGATTTGCATTAATTAAATTTGGAACAATATCTGCGCATTCATCAACTATATCAGGCTTGTCTTGAGGCGGAACAGGATCAAGTATTGCATTTGGGTCCTCATAATCATAAACTTCTGTTAAGTCATTTGGATTTTCAGATTCAGATGCTGAAGTAATAGTAATATTATATCTTGGTCGCTTTACAAATATAATAACCTTTCCATCTTCTTCTATTTGCTTTCTTAATCTTTCCCCAGAAGATACGTAACCCCCAGACTCTTCATTGTTAGTAGTCGGTGCAACTAAAGTAACTGGAGTGCCTTCTTGGGGGAGGCTTTTTTGGTCATAAATTTGACATATTAAATCATGAGAAACTGTTTTAATACAATCTTCAACTGCCTGAGCAAAATCTGCCGCCTCAACATCTCCAGAAACATGCTCGCTTACACTGCGCCAATAGCCCTTTCTAACAATATTATTTTGATCTTCAAATGTGCTATTGTATGGATTTTTGCCTCTCTGTGAAGGGGGTGGATTAAAAGAAGTTTGTATTTTTTTAAAATTAAACTCGTCTCCACCAGAGCCATTAAAATCGTAAGATTCATCATAAGGATAATACAATTCTTGAGTATATTCCTTTGATTGAATATTATTATTCAAAGGATATGCCAAATAAAAATCACCATCTCCATCAATATTTAAATATTTAAATATTGCATCTCGAAAATTAGTATTTTTTGAATCAAAATTAAAGTTTGTTGATAAAAAATTTCTCCATTTTGGATCTGTAAGATTTAAAGACATTTCAATTTTAGATAATACATTATAGCCTAATTTTCTATAGTCTCCATTTGTTAATGCATTATAAACTGATAATGATGGGCAAACTTTTTCTAAAACTTCATTATCGGTTGGAAAATTTGGGTGAAGAATTGGAGAAATTGAAACATGCTTATTATCTGTAATATTTAACGCAGCTTCTTGGGTTTGTTTAGTTGGCCATCTTTCAAAAAACCAAGATGATTGAGAAGATACCCCATCTCTAGTCGCTCCATAATCAAGAGACAAAATCCCACAACCTCCTTGAGGAACATTAATTCTTATAGAGCCATTTTTTATAGCAACTATTTCATCTTTTCTCCAGTCCCACCACCATCCAATTCCCACATCTGAATAAATACCACCTAAAACACTTCTGTATGTTCCTTCATAAGAGCACCTTAAATTTTCAGAAATTTTAGGCGCACCAATTATAGCTAATGCTTGATTTGCATTATATGTGACATTGCTAGAGTCACATGGGTTTGATGACCACTCTTCCTGCCCCAAACCTCCAGCCGAATAGCCAGCCTGTCTTTGCACAACTATATTTAAATTTTTAACTCCAAAACTAAAACTAACTCTTCCCCTATCATAGCTCGCATTTACTGCTGGAACACTTACGGTTTTTGCTATATTAATTGGCCTTCCGCCAAGCCCTCTTCTAAATAAAACTATGCATTTTTGATCAAGAGTTATAGAATTATCTATATACTCATAAGTTGTTAAAAATTTTCCTTGTTCTTTATGCGTAGAATAAGAAATTAGCTGCCCAATAAATTCTATACCACCAATGCCGCCGATATTAGATCGATTAAATCCACGATCGCCCAATGTAGTAACTGATAATTTTGCTGGAGAATCGCTAACAGAAGCGCTTAAAGATAGCGAAACTATATCTTTATTTGCTCCAATACTTCTTATTTGAATAGCCATAAATTGAAAAATTACAGATTATAAATGATTACACCAGTATTGTAGGTTATTATATCAATTTCATCGCTTTTTTCTACTTCTTGATAATCAAATCCAAGATAAAGCCTTTGCCCGTTTAGCCAAATCATGGATGTTTTTTTATTAAAATTAAATGGTACTAAAAAATAAGAACCAGAAGTGTTTTTAATATTATAAGTACCAAAGCCTAATGTATTTTTTTGAACTGTTAATACATTATAGTTTCCACTTATATTTCTTAATATCGTATTGGTACCACTGTAATCAATTCCAGAATTTAAAAGTTGACCATTTAAAAAAACAAATGAATTATTAAAATTTAAACTTGATATATTATTGCCACTATTTATCTGCCCAGTCATTAACAGTTCAGATTTTGGCCAAAAATCAATAAGTGAATTATTTTGATTTATAAAACCATAATTTGAATTACTAAATATTTTATTTCCAGAAATAAAGTAATCTTCTGATGGTAAATAGTTAATATTTCCACTTTGAATAAGCTCATCATATCCAGAAGATCTCGTTTGCAATTGCCCATTATAGTATAATCCAGAAAAATCTTCGCCTATAATGCTATCATATCCATAAGAATTATCTGCATTAATATAATAAAGATTTGTGAAGTTTATTCCCGCATCAATTCCAGAATATCCATATATTGATAAAATATCATTAGGATCGATATTAAATGATAAAGATATAGCATTTTGATAATTATAAATATATTCTGGCCGAGATACAAATGCGGAATTATTAGTAATTGAATATTCGATATAATAACCAGAATCATATTCAAATACATTTGTTCCAGTAAATACACTTGAGCAAAGTGAAAATAAATTTTGTCCACTAGAATATCCTAAAAAATAACCAGTAAAAACTTTTTGAGCGAATTGATTGAAAATCTCATTATTAAAATCTAAAAATGATTCGTGTGTTGCAAAATATTCTCCACTACCAGTACTTAATACAATCTCATTCAGCACGCCACTTGATTGAGCAGAGCACTGTGTTATTTTTATAATATCGCCATTTAATATGCCAGTTTGTCCAGAGATAGCGCCAGTAATAGTATTTGAATTAATAGATGAAATAATGCCACTAACAAATTCATTTTCAAATATGGAAGAGCTTAAATAATCTGAATTGTAAATAAATATTTCAGCAACTTCAGCAGATAAAAATCTTCCAGATGGCAAGCTTTGACTTCCTCCAATATAATAATTATTTGATTTTTTAAAATTTTCATCAAGTGGAGCAAATATTTTTTGAAACGAATTAGATTCTGCATCAAATAAGCCCATTGAAATAGAATTCGATCCATTAATAGAAAAGCTTACAATTCCAGTTTTATTTGCTTTTAAGCTGTGGCATACAGTAATAGGCCCATAAATTTTATGAGCGTATTCAAAATATGGATAGCCAGCATAGTTTATTCCAAAATTGATTCCGGAATCATAATTATAATTTGCAAAAAAAACATTGTCAGATTTTGCATTCCCTAATTTATACGCAAAAATAAAAGATAAAGAATCTCCACTAAAATAATTTAATTTGGCATAGCTTTGGCCATCAAAACTTGCAAATCCAGATTTCGTCCAAAAATTTCCAGAATTTACCAGCTGTAATTGTTCAGCGCGACTTGTCCAGCTTTCGCTTGGAATATTAATTAGCCCAGATATTCCAGTATTAGAAAAATCAAAATAACCAACTATCTGCTCCGTAGATAGATTTTCATTTTTATCAAAAAAATATTTCATTGAATTTGCTGGCATTAGTTTTCCTCCCAAGTAATTTGAAATGATATTCTCCCATCAGAAGTTTCATTTGTGAATGTTTTAGTTTTTATAATTGTCATCGCGTATCTGTTAGCAATTGATTCTATATATGCTTTGGCTTTAGCAGAATTTCCAACCTCTACTTCCATTTGACCGTCAAACGATACAGTGGTTTTAGATCTATGCGTGCCATAAGCTGCCCAATCACTACAAAGTGGTTGTACAAATTCATATTGCTGCAATCCATATGTTTTAGTGACTGTATAGGAAATATTTTTTATGTAACAAGGCAAAGATGCATTTATTGGATTTATATCCCAAGATATTGAATAAGATAATGACCCATCTATCTGATTTTCAGATAGCGATTCTGAGCTTTGCTTGAAATGAGTAACATTAAAATCATTATTTAACCCAGTAATATTCTTACGAAATTCTTGCATTGGATTAAAAGAATTTTGGAAAAAGTTATTTACTTGCGCAAGTCTTTCTGTTGGATTTCCAACCCTACATCTTATATTAGAATTTAAAGATGCAGAATTTTCCGAATCACCTCCATAACCAATATTATAAGTAGCTGTCGAATCTATATATATAATTGGACTATTATCATTATTGAATGTAACTGAAAATGAAATTTGCTTATTTGATAAATCTTCATCTACGCCAGAGTTTACATAAATACTATTTAGATCTCCAGAATTTGTACATCCGCTATAAATATCAAAAGTTAAATTCCACAAGTTCAGACTTTTATACCTATTTCTTATCAAATCCATTGATCCACTTATGCCAGCATTTAATGTTCCATTGATTGTTGCTGTGGAAAAATTAAATTTATCATACCCAATATCAACAGAATATCTTAATAATCCATTTCCCGTTTGTGACTGATCAATCGTATAATTTTCAATCCATTGACAGTTGCCATTCATTCTATCCATTGTTTCGGATATAGAATTTAATATTGGAAAAGATTGTTGATTTATTTTTATAAAAGCTGTGCTTGGAATATTTTTTAGTCCAGTTCTGGAGTAAACAAAATTTGTAGCATTTTTAATTGCTGGCAAGTTTGAATTAATACCAACAGCAGAAACCCTATGTGTAAGAGATAGCGTTCCGTCATTATTTTCAACAAATTCAAAAGAATCTTCCGGCTCTTTAACAAAAAATTGCCCACTAAAAATATCAGAATCAAATGCTTCAATTTCTACTGTATAAGGCAAAATAAAAGCATAGTTTGACTCATCAAAGTTTACACCCCTAATTAAAGCATAATCTGATTTAAAAATATCAGAACCATTTTCCTTAATCTGAAATCTTTTAAAATTTTGTGAAAAATTATTTATTAATGCATTTTGCTTTCCAACCATTCCAGAATAATCAGTCCCGCACCCAACTATTTCACCTACAAGAGAAAATGATTTGTTTGAGCCCCACCACCCATCAAATTCTTGAGAATATGAAACAAATGGCGTATATGAAACCCCACTAAAAGCATTTTTATTATTATACCAAATTTCGTTCATATTATGCTATAGTCGTTACATTATAAGTTGCACTTCTGTCCATCGGACTTATAGATAAAGACTCATCTTGTTTTATTGCTGATGTTGAAATCCTCATATCCTCTGGAAACGAAACCAAATTTACATTTTTTCCATATTTTCTATTTTTATTTATAGTTACTTCATAAAATGTTTTTTGATCATGCTGCTGCCTAACAATGCTATTATTTATATAATAATCAGTATAAATATTTACAGGATATTTTTCAGAAATTGACTCCTTCTCCTCTTCTATTCCGTTTGGATTATTATTTATAGTCTTGTTTGTATAAGATACGCTATACTGAACTGTTCCATTGTACTTGCTAGAAGTAAATGTTTCATTGCTTTTATTTAATATGCCGCTAGAACTACAGCGGTTTGTATTTATTGATAAAAATCTAGAATATAAACTATTTATTTTTGACAATAATAATGATTCTTTTTGATTGTAGCCATAAATAGCATTATTATATTTTCTATCTGTATTTGGCACGCCATCACCTTGAATAGACAGATTAGCTGTGCAGTTAATTAGGTAAGTATCGCCAAGATCGACAGATGTTTCAATAGACCAATCATACCTATTCTCTATAAATGGATTATCCGTATAGACTGTTTCTAATTCAATTGTACCATTAAATCTATCTACGTTATATCCTTGGGTTATTGGAAAATTATTAAGAGATCCAGTCACATAATTAACATAAAAATTCTGTGATCTTTGATAACAGTTAGGCTTTAATTCTGCTAGTTTATTTTTAACGGTTGTAAATTTAGGATCTTGATTGGCCTGTATCTGAACAGATTCAGTAACTTCAGTAATTCCATTTTCATCTCTACGAAGTGAATATGAAAAATCAGCGTTTGATGAATCTCCGCTTATGTTTTTATCTAACCTTTCTGTAAAAGAAAAAATTTTATTTATTACATCAAAGCTTTCTTCGTAATATTTTTTTCCAGATAAAAAATTAGCATTCCCACTTATAAGATTAAATGGCACTTCTTTTCCAATAATTCCAGACGCAATATTTTTTGCTAATAAATCCGCGCTACCATACGCAAGCGCATTTTCAAAACTAAAACTCACACTATGTTCATAGCTATAATTATTGCTTGAATCAAGATCTAAAGAAAAATTTTCCGAAAAATCATTCATTAAATGAAGGGATAATCCTGTAAAATTTTGGAGACCAGTAAAATAATTACCAGTCATATTATATAAATTACCCGTAGATAAAATTAAAATATCAGCCGTATATTCACCACGCCTTACCCAGTTTCCTTCATCTACATTAATATTTCTTATATATCCAGATCCAAAATTTATCCCATTTAAAACAATATCATCGCTAACTTTTGCCAAATTTATAAGGGCATATATTCCACTTGATACCCCACTTACACCACTTGTGTTGTAAAAATCTGCAATTGTTCCACGTACAGTAAGATTTTTTTCAATACTATAAACAAAATTATCTCCTAAAAATTTAGGAGAATGTGAGTATGATAGTAATGCTGCATTATTAAAAGTTATCATTACTTAAGATTATTTTGCGCTTTTAATTGTTGCATTTTCGCACTGAATTCATCTAATATTCTTTGTTTTTCTGCTGTTAACTTAAGATCTAAATCCTCTCGTGTTAAACCGCCCAAAGTAAAAGATACTGGGCCAGGATTTATATTTATAGACGGGACAACTGAAGGGGAATCAGTCAAGCTTATTGGTTTTTCAAAATTAGATGGCTGCGGCTTATCTTTGCCAGACTTTTCTGCAGTAGTTGTGAAATATTCCAACATAGCTTGTACTGAACTTTCTATTAATTTGAAATTTGCAGCAGCTTGTTCTGCTGAAGTTGTAAGATCAAAAGCCATAGCGTTAACAATTGTTTCATATGCCTTAAAAGCTTCGCTTCGATCAGCAAATCCGCCAAGTTGCTGAAGTGCCTTTATAGCAGCCTCAACCTCTTTCGACGAACCTTCAAACTTGCCACCTTCCGGTAAAAATCTATTTTTTAAATAATCAATACCTAATTTGCTTGTGCCAGTAGCCTCCCCAACAGCCTGTTGGTTTAACATTCTTGCCCTGTTTTGATAATCTACTGGAAGCCCAAGATCAAAAGCCCTTTGCGCTGCGTTATTACCAGCCTGCCTCCTCACATTCATTACATCTGATCCAAATCTTGTAAATATCTCTTCTGGAGTGGCGCCCAAAGACAAAGCCTCTTTTATTCTTTCTTGTGATCTTCTGGCAACAAACTCATTTTGTCCAATTTCACCACCAAAAAAATCACTCTCTAATTGGCTAATCGCAGATTTGTTTTTATTATAGCTTAATAAGCTATCTATATCTTGAGACAGTTGCTGCGCTATTTTTTTAGAAGCATCCTTTATTGCTCCAGCCGCAAGGCTTCTAGTTTTTTCTGCTTGGCCTTTGATATTTATACCAACTTCATCGAAAACTTCTCCATATAATTCTGATAAAACCTTTTTAAAACCAGAAGATTCTTCTATAGCTCTTGGGTCAATGTTTAATGTATCACTTATTAATTTTCCAAAATCTTTTTGTATTTGTTCTTTTCCGCCCAATTCTTTTAATCTAGTTTCTAAATCTGAATCTGTTAAGCCTTGAGTTATACCTGCATTTATTTGTTTTTTAAAAGCATCTCTAATATCTTTTGTCATTTCTCCAGAATATGTTTCTATTGGTGGCTGCTTGCCTACCAGCATGCCTGGGGCATTTGGGCCAGAGCCAGATCTTCCAACAAACTCAAAAGCCCTTGCTATTATAGATCTTCTTTGTGTATTCAATAACTGCTCAACTGATACATCCGCTTGATTCCTGGCTGTTTGTTCTGCTTGTTTTTGTGTAATTTGACCAGAAACTTCCGTTAATCCTTGCATTCCGCGCTCTTTAATTGCATTTGTAAATTTTTTAGCAGTTTCAGGATCAAAACTATTTAAATAATTTATATAATTTTGCTCTGCTTTTCTAAGCTCTGACTGTGGAGCATTTTCTTCTAATAATCTAGTATATGTTTCGTAAGATGTTGCTAGCCCTTGAGTTTTTTCGTTAACCTTGGCCAATTCTTCGGTAGATTTTTCTGCTTTAGCCTGCAATTCTGGAAGATTTGTGTTTAATTGTTTTAATATATCTGTTAATCCTATTAGCCCGCCAGTAACCGCACCAAGTGCCGCGCCGACTGCCGCTCCCTTTGGTCCAAATGCCATGCCAACCATTCCGCCAGTTCCAGCAAAAGATGCAATTTGGCCAGCGCCACTTACTGCAGATGCCCCAACCCTTCCGCCTTGTGTATTTTGCGGTATTGCGTTTGCAATTGTTTCTGCAATGATTGGCGCAGCAAATGCCGTTCCAATACCTGGTCTAAAGCCTTTTGCTGATGATATTCCCCGTTGAAGAATGCCTGCACCTGACCTTCTAGCTGCACGTTGAGCTTGCGCCCTTTGCTCAATATCAAGCATGGCAGCATTATATCCAGACGATCCTCTTTGTAGTGGGCCAGGCCCCATAGTTGACATTTTTTGAAGATTTGCTTTTTGTTGGGATATAGATTTCCTTTCAAGCTCAGCCCTTTGCTTATACGTTTCCTTTAATTCATTTACATCTTTTTTTCCTAATTGAGAAATACTAGCAAACAATGCGATTTGCGCGGCAACTGCCCCAATAGATTTAGCAAAATCTGAAATACCGCCTTGGGCTTCACCTTCACTACCAACTGCAAAATTTGGAGTAAATCCGGTAGCATACATCCCCATACCTTTGCGCTCGCGCCCAATTGCATCTTTTAATCCATTAGGTTCGTCACGCGTGTTTGTTACTGCAACTGGATTTCCACTCTTATCAAAGTGCGCGCGAATTTGTGAAACTGGAACTCCACGATTTGTAGATGAAAAATTTGGTATAAAACCAGAAGCTTTTGATCTTGATAATTGTCCAGGTTTAATTTTTAATTTATTACTGATAAAAGCTTTTCTAGCAACATCATTTATTAAATTTTGTTGATTCCCAATTTTTGCTTCGTAGTCTCCAGGAATATTATTAAATAATTTTCTTAATTTGTCATTTGGGTTAACAAAGTCAATAATAGCACTTGATCCACCAGACCTTCCGGCCTGTGTAACAGCAGAATCTGTAGCCTGCGTCACGGCACTTTCAAATATATTACCAGCAATACTTCTAAAAGATCCATAATTTGCAAGCTGTTGTACTGATTTTATTCTAGCATTTGGAGAATAATTGCCGAAAATGCTTATAAATCGATTTGTAAAATCAATAACTTGATCTCCTAATAATTTTTCTAACTGAGCATCTTCTGGTTTAACTTTGGCATTGTAACCACTTGATTTAAATCCTACTTTATAAGTTTTTCCATTTGGTGTTTTTTTATCTGTAATAAGGCCCTTTTGATCTGTATTGAAAAATCCTGTCTCATCTTTTATCCCAGCTTTTTCGCCATATATTAAACTTAAAGTACTAGTTTTGCCAAGATCAATAGTACTAGATGAACTTTTTCCCAGAGATGGTTTTTTTGCTGTGCCTAGTCTAGAATTAACAGCTTCAGCCGTAAATCTTTGACTTAATTGTGATCTAGAATATTGATTGCTTTGTATTGCCTCTTCTAATGAAATATTTGGTGGCAATTTTGTTTTTGCAAAATTTGGAATAAAACCAGAAGATGAAATTTTACGAGCACCACTTGGCAACCCATACTTTGCTTTCATATCTTTGTTAAAGATAGCAGTTCCATCCCCACCAGCAAAATTTGGCACAACCCACTCTCCGGTATGTGCAGTTATTTTACCTTTCTTGCCTCCACCAAATGCAAAATTCGGAATAGTAACGGGCCTATCAGTTGCCGGATTTGCGCCACCAACTCTTGCATTAATATTCGCTTGCTCAATTGATTCTGGTAAATATCCAGCAGCAGCAGTTTTTGTCTTTGTAGCTACAAACTGCCTTCCTCCTATTGTTTGTACCCCAACAGATCCAGCAAGTGATTTAGATATCGATGCAGCAACAGAATTTTGCCTTTGCAAAGCTGCTGTCTGTTGTTGTATAACTGCCAAATATTCTTTGGCCGCAGTTGAAACAGAAACCTGCCCCTTTAAAATAGAATTATACAAACCGCTATTGTTTTGTAAAAATTTTGCTATATTTTGCTGAACCACCACCTGCTCTTTTCCTGCCTGATTTGTTCCCAAAATACTTTTAAAAGCCTCTGCTCCATACTTTGTAAACTCAGCTAATAACTTAACGATTATTGCCGTTGCTAAAGCGAGCCCAGGCCCAGCAATAAATTTACCAAGACCATCAATTACCCCTCTACCAATCTGACCACCAACGCTTTGCGAATCTGCATTTCCCACAGACTCTGTTAATAAATTTGTTAAGTTTAAAACATTTCTAGCAGCATCTCCAAATAACCCCTCTCCAAGAGTTCCAGCAACTTTTTGAACATTTGCCAATGTTTTTGTTCCCAACGCAGATAACGTTTGATTTAACTGTTCATTTCTTTGAATGGCCTGATCGGTACTCGATAATGATGTTTTAAGCGCACGGTCGTAAATTGAATACTCCTTACCTAAATCACCTAAAGCAGCTTTTAAGATGTTAATCTGGAAAACGCCGCCAACCTGCTCTGCTACATAATTTTTTTGAGTAGCTCCAAGCGTATCATAAACTAATGCAAGCTCTTTTAAAAGTTGAATTTGTGTTTTTACCTGACCGCTTTCATCAGTTGCGCTAATTCCAAGACCGCCCAAAACCTCTTGAACTTTTTCTCGACCAAGTCTTGTAAAAATTGTTTTCAGTGAGTTTCCTATAACCGCACCTCCACGAGCAGTAATTTGCTGCGCAGTTGTCACTAAAGCTATCAATTCGTCAAAAGAAATTCCAGCATCGTCAGCAGAAGATCCAACACGACTCAATGCATTAGCCAAATCTGCAGAGCTAACAGCAAATGCGGCATCAACATTAGCCAGCTTATTTACAATTTCTGTCGCTTCCAATGTCGCACTCTGAAAAGAGTTCATTGTAGCAGTAAGAGCCGCAACACTTGCTGCAGCATCCAGACCACTTAAACGAGTCAAGATTAGCGCTGCCTCAGTACGTTTTAATGTTTCTTCTACCCCAAGGCCCTGACGAGACAACTCTGTTGCTGCTTCTGCAACAACATCAAATGCTTGCGCTGTATTTCCAGCAATATCAAATAATGAGCTTCCAAAAGCCGCAAGATTTTTTTCTGACAAATTTAATATAACATTTATGTCTTGTAATTTTTTCTCTGTATTTACAAAACTCTGAAATAAAGACACTACTGCATTTTGTAATGCAAAAATACTTCCAGCAGCTGCGCCGAATGCAATAACACGAGCATTAGCAGCAGCCAAAGACTTATCAATTTCAGTTATTTGGCCGCTTAATTTTCCTAATGGTTGAGCGGCCCCCCTACCACCAGCCTGCACATCAATAACTAGTGGCTGCTTAGCAACTTGGTTTATCTGTTGCCTAAGCTTCGCTGTATTACCGCTAACATCTACGCTAATATTTGGGTTTGCCATGCCTTGTAATCCTTTTTCCTTCTATAAATTACATTTTTTTAATACAAAATCGCATAAGCAAAAATGTAATAATTTTTATTTTTTTATTAAATCATAGATCCCCAAATCACCCCTCTGATTTGTTTCTTGTATAATTTTATCCCCAGATACCTCGCCACCACCAATGGCCTTAACTTCATCCCTATTTCCAAATAAAAATGAAGAGCTATTATCTGAGCCAGATTTATTTTTTAATTTATTACGGGCATCTGACATTGTTTCTTTTTGCTTTTTAGACGCCTCAAACCAGTCAATTATTTTGTCTGGATCCTCATAAATGCTATCTGGAATATTGCCATCTGAATTTTTGATAATATTTTGATAATACTTTCCAAAAATAAGCAAATCAGACTGATGTTTTGTCAAATCTATAGCACATTTTCCAAACACATCTTTTGGGTTTGATCCTGAAATATAAATAATATTTTGAAAAAGTGACGAGATAGCCAGCTGTTTAATTTTCTTTTCTGCGAAATCTGTTAAAAATTTATAGTAATAAATAGTTAATTCATCAACAAGCAAATCGTCAGATAATTCAAAATCATCTATCTGTTCAAAAAACCTTTTATTAAAATATTGATCTTTAAATACAAAATTTTGCAAAAAATAATCTACGGTTTTCTTGCTAGACCAATCTTCAGCAGTCATTACAATATAAGCACTTCTTTCATCTTTTAACTTCTTAAGACGATTTTCTTGCTCTTTAATCTGTTCTGATATTCTAGACTTATCAGATTCGTAAATTAGCTTTGATTGAGTTTTTTTTAACCTATCTATGGAAATTTTAGTAGATTCAAGCGCACCCTCTTTTTCTTTTGTCCACCACCCATTATCATAAGCAGTTTGAATTTGCTCTTTTTCTGGAAAAATTCCATGATGTCTCGCCAGCTTTAAATTACCAGCATAATCATTTCTTATTCCAAGAAGTTCAAAATGATTTAAGTGCTTAAAATACGCTGGCTGTTTTTCACTAGAAATCAGCACATATTTGCTATAGCCATTAGATATATCTTCTAATACGGCCAATAATATATCAATTTGGCCATCCATGGATTATTATATTTTAACTAGATTCTTTTTGTGATGCAGAGTCAACCAAAACAAAATCTTGCCATTGATTAATTTTATTTAAAAACCATAAAGTTATTAAATAGTTAAATCTTTGACCAATTTTTACCAAATAGACATCATTTTCATCATCTAAATTTAAACCATCATACCAGTCTAATTTTTGATCAAAACTTGTGCCTTCAAAAAATTTTTCGTTTTCATTTTTATATGCCAGCTCTGTCAACCACCATTGAATCGACATATTTCTAGCTTTTGCCTCTGCTGTGTTTTCAAAAATATAAATCTGTTCAAGTTCAAATGTTTGTATATCTTTTTTAACTTGATCAATTTCCTCTTGCAGCCGTGCTTGTTTTACCGTCTGCTCTTCGTTTAATTCTGAAATTTGTTCAAGTTTATTTAATTCTATACTGTATTCAAAAAATTTTTTCCTGGCATCGGTATATTGCTGAGCCTCTGATTCTGAAATTGTTCCACCCAAATTTTCTAAAATAGTATTCCATGCAGCTTTTGGTAAAAGCCCAGACTTCACAAAGCTTGCAAGTTGCTTTGCATATTCTATTTCGCCCATTTGCCTTAAAGAGCGCGAAGGTTTTAGGATATAAAATGTATTTTCTTCACCTTTTGGATTTTTAGCCTCAAAAGCATAAAGCCATTTTTTAGTATCAAAATCTGCTTTTATTTCGTTCTGATTTTGGTCGTTTTGGTTATCAATATTTTCACTCATATTTACTTATTATTATCCTTATTAATTAAAACAAAATCAAAATTTTCTATCTCTTGTAGAATTTCTCTTATGCAGTTATTTCCATTATCAAGAATTCTTTTTCTTATTTTTTGAAATTCTTCCTCAGACATTCGACCGTCAGCAACAATGTCTTCTAGACAGTATATAAAGAATAAAAAGAGACGAGTAACAGATTTTTTAATAAAACCTTTAATAAATTCTTTAATATCAAATTTCACCTTTATAAACCTTTTTCCTTAATAGGTATTACACTTAAAAAACAAAAAGGGCAGGATTTCTCCTGCCCTTTATTTGTTAAGTTTTATTGATTAGCTTAATGCTGCCACTGGATAACTTCCAGATAAGAAAATACCGCGAACAGTATCTTCTGGTCCGCCAATTGGAACTTCGAAATCGGCACTTAATGTTGCATTTCCACCAATTGTTGTAGCAAGGGCTTGGCTTACCAATTTGGCGCCCTTTAGCGTAGCGCTCATAGCTACATCTCCTTGCCCAGAACAGTTGATTTTTTTCAATTTCAATGTTAAATCGTATGTTCCAGTTTGGCACAATAAATCAGAAACGCTACCATTAGTTAAATCTCCAATTTCTGTTTCAACAGAAAGAGTTGCTGTAACAGGGAAATCAATTTCTCTTGCAAAAGAGAATCTACTGCCCAATTTATTGATTGGCGTACGTGTTAAGTCAAAGCTCATAGAAGCGCTTTGAATTTTTAAGTCGCTTGCGGCAAAACCAACAACGCCAGTTAAATCAAGAGTTGCATCGCCTGGAAGTAGTGCCGTTGGTTGTGCTCCGTATGCATTTGTTTTATGTTGTGGCAAAACAAAGTACTGACCCGCAATAGACAATCCATTTTCAGGATTTACTGCAGGAACATCATTTGTTCCAGTAACATTTCCATAAATTTTTGTATTTAATGCCTCTAAGGCAACTGTTGCTGTAGGTATATCTCCAACGGCAACATCAAGCGTATAAGAAGTGATGAATGTATTTCCAATACCAACAACGCCGCTAACACTTCCAGCAAAACTAGAAGCATCACTTCCTTCAGATGTTACTAAAAGATATAAATTTTTTTCATCTGTATTCTTTTGAAGAATATCTTTAATGCAAGATACTCCAGCTTGGTTACCAGTTGTTACCGTTAGCCCCAAAAATTTTTCATTAAGGCCATCTGTAACATAATAAGAAACGTTAGAAGTAACGGTTGGTGCTTCTGCATCAAGACGATCAATGAACGCCAAGTTACCAAATTGGTTGATGTCTGTTAAATTGCGTGTAAAATCTGAGTCAAAAGACTGTACACGGGTTAACTGTTTGATGTCGCTAGCGCCAGTTTGCATGATTCTAGCACCATTTGAGCCAGTTGTTTGGCTGGCAAAAACTCCTAGTGATTGATAAATAATTCGATTTCTGCTCATATTTTTATATTAATTTAAATTAAAGTATTACTCTTATATAATTACATTTAAAAAGCATGAAAGGCACATTTTTTTTGTTATAATCTTGGCTGCCTCACATACTTCACTGTAAAATCAGCAAATCCACCATAGGCGTTATTTCCTAAAAGTTTATTAACAGAAGGTGCAAATCTGGATATTTTAACAGATTCAACTAGCGCCATTAGAGAGCCAGTCTGGCAATATTGTGAGTATAAATTATTAAAATTATAATTTAATCCATTTTTATAATCACCATAAATATTAAAAGGCATATCTTTAGGATGTAGTACTGGAAAATATTTTCTTGCCATATCTGTGGCTATAGAAACGCCAGCATCTAGCAAATATGGCGAATCAGCCAAAAATATACATCTAATATCCAAAACAGTTTCATCTAATCCGCCAAATGCGAATGGTAAATTTTCTGTATATTGACTTTTTACAAAAATAGCTGGATATGTAACTTGGTCATGTTGAAGTGGCGTATTCGCAATATTTCCATAATTGTCCGTTGGCCTTACTGGATATTTTGCCTCAAATATAAGCTCTTCGTCTTGAGATTCGTTATAATAAACATTATATTCTTTATAAGCATATGATAGTTTTAAGTTATTAAGATTTGAGGGGGCAGATCCATTAAATATTGTCCTGCCCATATCATAATCAATATAAAGCCCACTCGAACCTTTATTTATAATAACATTGCCAGCACTTACTCCAGATGGAATATTTGCCCCTATAACTGAGCTATCTGCAACAAATTGTCTATATGGACTAGAATAAATTTTTTTATCTGGAAAATTTGGATCTTCAGTTTGATACAATTGCCCGCTATTAACATTTACAAACCCATTACCTTTATAAAGCATTTCATGATCTATAAAGAGCGTGAAGCTTGGTGCTATTCGATTTAAAAACTGTGGAGACATCATGCGATTATAATTCCTTTAAATTTTTAATAAATTTTGTCCAAATTGGAGACCAGTATTTTGTTGTTCTATATATTGATCCTCTTACAGGACTTTTTGCTTGTATACCGCCGCCAGAACGTCCAAGCTTTTTAGATATAAAGTTTGAAAATCCAGAAATTCCGCGCTCAATAGATATTATCCATGACTTTCCAGACTCCCATGGCATTCCAGCATTAGAGACATATTCATTATTTTTAATTTGATCTACTTGAAACTCAAGCACAAAACCATTATTGCCATTTTGACGCTCGCCACTTTTGCGTAAAATTCTTATCTTTTGCTCTATAAAATTTACCCACTGATCTACCGGATTATCACCATTATCAAAACCTATAAAAGAAAATAGATTTCCATATCCACCCAAAGTACCAGACGAATTTGAAGACGATGAACCTCCTGCAATTTCTGCAGAAACTGGATGCGCTTTAAAATCATTTATAAGTTCAATTTTTGCGTTCGCTAGTTTTGTTTCCGCAACTGCACGCATTTGTTTTTGAACATTTGACGTTTTTAAAACTGCTAAATTTAAAAGTTTTGGATCGACAAGTTTTGGCATTATTGCATATCCCTTCTTTTTGCGTATATTGTATAAAAATTAATATCAAATAAACCATGTGGCTTTGGAACTCCAACTATTTCACATGGCAAATCATCAACATAAAAAGATTGATATCCACTTAAAAAATCATATGCATCTTTTTTCATTTTTAGCCTACATAATTGCCCAGGTAGTGGATTTTCAATTGGTAAATTTTCTTCTTTACGAGGGTCTAGCCACTGTATTCTCATTAAAAATGTTCCTGATACTGGTGTCGTATCATACTGCAAATTGGCACCCTGCTTATAGCCCCTATACGCTGAAATATAATCATCATTACTTATAATATCAATACGCTCTGGCATTTTATATATAATAACATTTCTTCCAAATGTATCATGCAAATTATTAAATTGCGAAGACATTTCTGCTTTTTCTGCAGCTGATAAAAAAGATGGCATAAATTATAAACCAGGTTCGCTTCTTGGATAATACACGCTACGATTTGCTTCCGCCCAATAACCGCCATCGACAACATCAGTTCCATCAACCGATTGTGGTTTGGATTTTGATTTCAAGTATTGTTTTACCAAGTTATTGGCATTATCTTGAGCATCCTTACGAAAACCTTGGTAAGTTCTGGCAAGCTCTGATCTATTAACTCTTGTTATTGTGGAATCGCCCTCTTTTAATGTAGTCCATGCGCCAATATTATATGCACCAGAAAGGGCCATTTTAGCCTCTCTACCATAAAAAAATGTATCAAAATTAGCCTTATAAATTGATTGCTCTTGATTTCCCAATTGAGGCTCTATGCCAATACCAGTAACCTTTCCGGCATTAGAAAAATAAGGCGTTACTTGATAACATCCATCAATTTGATTATTCAAATAGCCAAGATTTGCAGGGTCTAAAAACCAACCAACCAAATATGTGCTAGAATAATCGTCTCTGTCGCCCAAATCAGAAGAGACATTATTTACAAAATCATTTAACCATTTAGGGTATTGCATGTTATTAATTACACGCAATCAGTGCTTAATTAATCTACAAAATTAAGCGCCCTCTCTGAGTATTTTATGAACGTTTTTTGGTACCGATGATGGTACAGAGGCTGTATTTACCTGTCCGGATTTGAACGATGCCACATGTCTCAAAAATTCATTTACCAATCTTTCTTTTAAGATATGTGATTCAACGTCTGGTCTAAGCCCAACATCTCTAGCATGATTTTGAAGATCAACTGGCAACATGTCATTTAATTTTGCAGTATATACCTCTAAATCCATAGTTCCATATTTTGACAAACCATCAGATCCCCAAATTTGCTCTAGAGCAGTTGGCTTATTAGCAGCAATTTTTCCATCAATTTCAATATTTTGATTTAATGCTTCTTTAGATGTGTGTTTCTTTCTTGGCATAATATTATTTATTTAATTTATTATAATAATAGCCTAGGCACAATTCTAAATTAATATTTAATATAAAAAAAGAAAAAGCCCTGATTTCTCAGGGCTTAATCTTTGATTAACTTCTTGAACTTTGATTAGACAATCAAGCCAACTACTGCGCGGCTGTCGAGACATACGCGACCTTCGCGTAGTTTCATGTACCAGCCCATCTTGTTTGCGCGAGCTTGGAACTGATCATCAACAAGCGTTTGAACTTGACCACCGTTGTCGTCGTATGTTTCAACTGGACGTAGGAAAGCTCCACGAGCCATGTCGAAACCGACTAGGAGTTCGTCTGTTGCGTTTGCGAATTGTGCTCCACTTGTTCCGTCAGCTTTTGTGAATGATTTGCTTCCAGCGAAGAAGTCGAAGAGTTCATTGTATCTCTTACCTTCACCAAGTTCTAGCAATTCGTGAATTGTTACTCCGAAGATTTCAGATGTTCCAGCACTACGATAGATTTGGCTACGAACTTCATCAGGAAGAGCAACGTTACCAGCAGTTGTTCCAGCACCGCTACGGGTGTTAACTGGATTGTAAGCAAAGGCGCGAATTTGTCCTTTGATTTCTGGGCTTACATATAGATCTGTAAGTCCAGCTGCTGATGCTGTTGATGTACCACCAAGATAGTCAGCATTGAAGCGGCTAATTAGTGTCCAGAGAGCGCTAAGATCATCAGGAATGAATGTTCCAGCTGTTGATGCGCGGAAAGCATGATTTCTTCCACTTGTTGATGCGTCTGCAAGAACTTTCATGATAACAGCCCATGCGTTGCGCTCTTGTTTTACTAAGAGTTGGTTAGCTGCGAATTCGATGTAGCGAGCTACAACGTTTAGGCGTGCTCTGCGAGCATAACGCTTGTCAAAGCTGATTGCGCTGTCGAGATCATATGTACGAAGTTTGATTTCGCTTGCTCCAGCAACTTCATTGGTTGGAAGACCGCCACCAACAGTTTGTGACCAGATGGAAATGTCGCCATATCCTTGACCAAAAAGCGTGTCGATTGGGAATGAAGGAGAATCATCTTCGTTGTATGCTTCATCACGATAAATTTGAGCAGCTGATCCAGCATGCATCAAAACTTCTTCAACAACTGGGCTTAAGAAGGCTGCGAAAGCTTCTTGAGCTTCAGCGGCTTCGACTTTATTGTTGGATGCCATAGCCTTGATTAGGGCTACTTGCTCTGGTGTATTTTTGAATTCGATTTTCATATTTTTAATTATTTATTCTCCTTTTAAATTAGTTAAGATTGAACTCTAGAGGAGCATATCCTTGGTCATTTACTGGTCCTAGGAAGCGTCCGATTGCGTTTGCGGCCGTTGCTGCAACAACCTTAAGTGATCCGTCGCCAGCATCAGCGATTGCTGCGCCAGAGCCAAATGCTGGTGTTCCAACAATACCACTATAAAGAACAAAGCCCTTTGTTGCAACTGGAGCGGCTTGTCCGCTTACTGTTACATCCATTTCGGCTGCCTTACGTGGATCATAAATTAATGGGTACCCATTTTCGTCAACTGTGCGAACATCTTTGAGAAGCATTCCGAGAACGCTTGCTTTTGCTGTGCCAGATGGGGCTGCGGTTACGAGCCAAGGAACATTGAATGTTGCTGAAAGTGTACCATCAACAGATGATAGATTTTCAAGCGTTAGCTCGTCTTTTAGGTTTAGACCAGAACCAACAGCGGTAACAAATGTACCTTTGTTGGCTGTTGCTCCGTTATATGAGAAGAACGGAACAATGTCGTATTGATTGATTGCACGTAGAGGTTTGATATTCATAGTGTTTTATTTTTTCTTAGTATATATTACAGTTAAATTTTATTTTTTTCCTAAATTTTATCTATTTAATTTAATTTTGATGTTATCTCCGCTAAATGCAGCAGCCATACGATCTTTTAAAGACTCTACTGCACCCGCAGCATTGGCTACATCATTTTTTACAGAAGCTTCGGAAACAGCCTCGGCAACAACTTCTTCTGCCTTAGCTTCTTCTTTTACTTCTTCGGTTACAACAGTTGTTTCTTCAGCGACAGTTTCTTCGCTTGCTTTGGCCATTTTCATTTTTTCTTCTTCGTTTTTCATCATCTTTTCGGCCATTTGTTTTTTATAAGCTTTGCTCTTAGCAGAAGCTAATGTGGAAAATTTCTTGAACCATTTTTGAAAATCTTCTTCGCTAGCAATAGCTTTTAGATCTTCAGCAATAATTTCACGATCTTCATCTGCAAGATCATATTCTGAATCGATTGTTGCCATGCGAGCTTGAAATACTTCTTCAGCTTCTTTAGCGGCGATTTGATTTTTAAGTTCATTTAGAGCTGTTTCTGAATCTTCTTTTGATTTCTTAAGCTCATCTAGTTGTGCTTGCAATTGGGCAATTTGTTCGCCAAGATTTGTTGCAAGAACTTGCTTTTCATCGGCTTCTTTTTTCCATACTTCAGAATTTTCTGCAATTTTTTCAGCGATAAAGTCAGTTATTGCTGAAGCTGAAAGTTCTTTCATAGAATCTTCATTAATGTCTTTGATGTCTGTTATTTTCATAATTAAATTAATTGATGCTTCCTGAGTTATTACATTTTCTAATTGAATTTTATCACATTTTTTTTCATCCTCTTCAGATCCAACCTTTACAAGTTTTAAATCTACAGAGTCTTCTCCAGAATTGTCTGTTGTAATAATGCCTTTAACTTCTGCTGCTGGAGTTTCAGTCAATCCAATGCCAAGGCTTAAAATAGTATCGCCTTGCAAGTTTAAATATACTGGATTGCCTTCTTCGTCAGCACCATTACCGCCAAATGTTTTCAATCTGGCTTTTAATTCATTAACGGCTTCGCCATCTACAATTTCACACTCTTTAAGATATTTAGATCCTTTAGCAATATTAAATTCTTTAAATGCAACTTCCCACGAGGCAGAAATTGAACCAAATTTATCTGAAGTAGCATCTCCAGATTCTGATACAACATCGGCAAAGTCAGGGTTGACTGCCCTCCAAACAATCCCAGACAAAACAACATTAAATACCTTACCTTCTGAAGCAAGTTCGCGCGCAGTTGCTTCAGCTATTGGCTGATCATCAGGAAAAGAAGAAAATCCATAATCAGTAATACATCCAACTACATTTTTTCTTTCATGCTCGATATTTATATACTTTCCTTTGAAACTTTTAGCAATTGCAATGCCTTTCTCGCCAGAAATCATATGTCCATTTTTATTGCCAAGATTTGGGGTATAGGCATTAAAAGCTACCCCAAGAATATCGTAACTAGATTCAAAATCAAAATCTTTTGGAAGAAGATTTTTTAACTTATCCGCACTTGCTTTGGCAATATATTGTAAATCTTCCTTATCCATAGATACTGCTTTGATTTGAATGCTATCAAAGCGAATATGGAATGGATACTCTTCTAATTTTTTACTTTTTTTTGCCATATTAATTTTGTTGTGTAATTGCACACCAGTATCGACTGCTTCCGCTAGATATTGCACGGACCTCTCCCATTGGAGACGTAGAAAAAACTGGAGCGGCATAGCCAGATCCACTCAATACAATATCGTAAAATGGAACGCCTTGATCGATAAAAAATGGGCTCCTATATTGTAATCTGATAGTTCCAGAAGCATTTCCAAAAGCGCTAAATAAGTTTTCACGACTCCGACCAATTTCTGCCCATTGACCAGTAAATGGAGCCTGCTGTCCTGTTAAAAGATGTATTGTGTTTAAGAAATCGCTCATAATATTATTTATTTATTACACATTTTAAAAAGAAATTCCAAATTTGGACTAAATAAAAATTTTTATAATTATTACCATGTAATCCAATGCGACCAAATTCCACTTCTATTATTGTATGATGCGACTGCAGTTCCAGTTCCCCAAATTAAATCATTTAGACTACTACCACAATTAGTTCCATCAAATCCAGCACCAATAGACCCACTAGAATTCGACCAAGCGCATGCAAGCTGAGAGGTATTATAAATACCATGTCCACCAGGGCTACCAAGCATCACCCTTCTTGGGGAATATCCAGATGTAGCAGTGTCAATCGGGCCAGTAGGGTTATAAAGTATGGGGGTAGTCCAATACACAGCAGCTCTTATATCAAGAGCGTCTCTTTGAACTAAAAGCCCGCCCATTGGAATATTCAAACCAAGCATATTTGTTGTTGCGATAGATCTATATACAGATCTAAAAACACAAACCCAGCCTCTAGATTCATAATAATCTGGCTCAAATTCTAAAAGCACAGCAGAAGACATACTTCCAGATCTAAAAAAGTATCTACCACTTCTATATCTTAACTGCATAGCCTCAGATGGGCTAGAAAGAGGCTTGCCGGGCGTGATCCCCTTATTGAATTTATCCATTATTATAAATGGCTTCATAGAGCCACCTAATGCACCATTATGCAATCCATTATTTAACGAGCCGCTTAGCTTTGCCAATAGACTGCTCATATAGTTTAATAATTTTCAGCAATAACAGTAACTGTAATCTGGCCATTAAGACCCAAATTATTCATATATCTTGCAACTAACTGGGCTCCTGATTCAACAGGATAATATCTTTTGCCAGCACTGTCTATTGGATATGCCGGAGATCCACTAGCAGAAAGAACATCTATTGGCGGTGTTGCTCCAGAGCCTGCCATTGGCGGAATACTAAGGGTTGTAAATGGATGTATTGCTGTTGGCTCATTTCTATTTGCGCCAGAAATAGCAAACTGCATCGGTATTGTCAATGCAGCAGGAGCGACGGCACCAGTTACTGTAGCGATAACGTTTATTGATTTAACCAAACTGTCATCATTACCAGCTGTAAAAATAGTTTTATAAATTCCACTTTCTCCAAAAGCAGTAAATGTCTGTCCAGCGTTTATTATTTCTTTAGTTAAAAAAAGTGATGTTTGTTTTGCCATATTATATAATCCTTACATTAAATATATCTTAAAATAACTAAATTTCTAATAGTTTCATTTTCTGCTTGTTGCGCTGCTTCTTGCTCTGGGGTTATTGTAACTAATCTACCACTATTAATATTCAATGTTTTTGTATTATTGCTGTAATATAATCTACCCTCTTGGTACGGAATATTCGTGTCAGAGTTCGGAATAAAATCAATTGTATTAAAATTTCCACTCGTATATTTGACTGTTATGGTTTGTGATGGGTAACCATCTTTGCTAATCTCTATTCCGCTTACGCCATCTATATTCACTGCACCATATGAATTATTTAAACTTGTAATTCCAGAATTTCCTGCCTCAATAAGTCCTGTCAAAAATCCAGAAAGATTATCTAAATATCCTGATATAATTTGAATACCAGTATTCAATGTAGAAGTTGCTTGTCCAGAAAAAATATCAAAAATATCTTTTGTTACTACATTTTTAACATAATTTGCTGAAGCAATTGCGCGACCCCCAAGAACAATATGTAAATTTGTAAGATTATTTAGCCCCCTATAGATATCTATTCCAACAATTTGTCTTGGTAAAATATATTTATCTTGACCTATTAAATTAAAAGACGCAAATGTGCCAGTCGGCATTGTAAAATTTGTTATTGTTGTTCGCGTATTAGATTTTGGATCACGATAATAAAATCTACCACTAAGCGGCTGCTGAATTGTTAATGGATCGCCATTTCCAATCGTACTAGATCCAGTTGATGCCGAATAAACACCCCATCTTGTAGCTATAAATTCATTTGGCAAATAATATTCCAGAACGGTTTCTCCAGTTATAGATCCATATTCCAAGAAAAAAGAAATGGCAGAATCTCCACTACTCATTATTACGCCATCGCTTACATTGGCTTCATTTATATCGTTATATCTCCCTCTTAAAGAAACTATTAAGTCTTCTGCCCCAGACAATCCAGAATATATATTCCATCCAATAATCGTATCACCGCTAATTGTAGTTTCTGGAATTACTCCAAAATTAAAAAACTCACCAGAATTTATCCAAAACGAAGTAACTGTTGTTTTGCTATTTGGATCGGTCAAACTTCTAGTATAAAAATCTCCAGTAAGTGGGCCAAATAATAGTTGACTTGGATTTGACGGATTTACATGCGTTGGTCCAAGACCACTTCTTCCTAAAGAAACGCTCCATCCAGTAACAATATATGATGATGCTGTATATTCCTCATATAATGACATTCCAGTATATGGAAAAGATGCAAAATAACTTGGGGGCTGTAGGCCTATTTCGTATGGCAATACAATAAATGGATTTGCTCCAGGCACAGCCAATGGCCTTCCATCAATAAGTAAAGTTTCTTTCCAATCATCAACTGTCACATGGCTGCCGCTCATAAAAATAGAGGCAACATTCAGATGTGAACTAGATGTTTTAATTCTATTTTTCATTATTCAATATATGGAGAAACGCTAAAATTTGTGAAATTTAAGTTTGCAGTGAAAATAACATCATGAACGCCATCCAGACCATCCCCAGGATCATTTCCAGAATATCCACTTGCCCATACATACAATCTTTCATCGTTTCCTCCGCTCAAAAAAATGTTATATTTATTTGTGCCACCAAAAAGATCTGATTCGTCTTTTATATCAATTTGTAAATTTGTTGCACGTTGAGCCATGAAATATTTTTTACCATATATTCCAAAATTTTTTGCATCAAAACTTGCATCAAAATCTGTAATATCATACCTAACGGCCATATAATTTATCTCGCCAAATAAAATTGTTCCCGTTTGAAGAAAAATTCCAGAATATGAAGTTTTTGGAACTTTCAAGGTTTTCATAATTTCCTTTCCAGATAAGAAAGCTTTCATATGCATATTTGTAGTAAATGTATTATCTACAGACCCACCAAAAGCAACAGCATATGGGTGTTTAAATGTTTGATTGTTAAAAATTCCATTTATTAATGAAGACCCTGTTACATTAACAAAATTACTTCCAGTATTATTTACAAAAGTCGAAAAACTATTTTGTAAATATCTAGAATCAACTGAATTAAAAGTATTTATGCCAGTATTTCCCTGCAACCTATTGCGATCTCCATCAATTAAACATGATGTATTTTGATTAATTATATTCTCGTTGCCAATATAATTAATATTTAAATTATTACCTGCAAAAAACTGATTAACGCCCCAGCCTCTACCCGTATATCCAACAAAAATACTGTTTAATCCAGTAACGGTGTTTAGATTAATATCTGAAGTTCCAATCAAAGAAACTGGATTTCCTTGAAGTCCATTTATTGAATTTACCCCAGAAAATGCTGCTTGACCTGCATCAATAAAAATTGATTGGCCTGTAACAGTAACTTGAGCGCCATTTCTGCCAATTAAAGATATGTTACCAGTGGCATTGTTTAATTTTCCTATACCAGAATTACGAATTGTTAATAAAGTTTTATTAGAATTATATACTGTTTCTATACTATTTGCCCCAGTAATAGAAATCCCACTAATGGCCAATGTGGATAAATTAATTGGCCAAACATCAACATTTCCATATCCAGAAATATTCTGAAAGCTAAATCCTCCTCCAGCACCGCCAGAAGATCCAATATAAATTGTGTTTCCGCTTACTCTCGTATAAATTCCGCTTACTCCAGTGACAGAAACATTTCCAGCCAATCCGCCCAAAGATTGAACAAAATTTCCATTTTCGCCATTTAGTGCGAAAAATAACGTATTTCCAATAGGAACAGATTTTAATCCAGAAACTCCACTTAAATTGCTATAATTTGGATATAAAGGATCTCCGTATGTTTTAACTAAGCCAGAAATATCTGGGTGAAGTTGTGAAGCGCGAATTAATGTTCTCATTTTTTAGCGTGATAAAGAATTGCAGCTTCGTCTTGTCCAATTTCGTGATGTGCAGCAATATCAAAAATTTCTTTTGAAATATTATTTTTTGTCACATCTTGAACTGGATTTTCAATATATTGATTGGCTTTATTTTTCCATTCAGATTTTTCTTCTGAAGAAATAATTATATTAGCTATATCAGAAGATATTTTTTTCTGTGATTGGTTTAATTTTTTAATTTTATATTTCTTCTTTAGCGTTTCAGAAATTAAATTTTCTAATTCATCTTTTTCTTTTAATACAGAGGCGATAAGAGTAGTACTAAATTTGTAAGACGCAACAGATCTCTGACCAGCTGGAGTAATTTTTTGCGTTGTTTGTTTTGTCGATATACCCGATGGCCTTCCAGATTGTTCTACGCCCTGCTTTGGATTTAATAATGGTGCATAAAATCCTTGCTCTTTTTCTGAAATCATTTCCTTTTGAGACTCTTCAAGCTCGTAAGGCTCTGGCAATACATTAGTATTAATTGCAGATATTGCATCTTTTGGGGAAATTGCTCCAAGCTCAAGAAGTCTAGTATATACCCTAGAAAGCACAGCCGAATCATTTCTAAAATTATGTGTTTTCCATTTTGGAACAGGAACAGACTTAAAATTCATAGTTTTTGCTATATCACGAATTTGTGGCTCTAAAAATTTATTCATGAATTCGTGTCTTGCAAATTCAAGTCTTTTAAAGAAAGCATCCATTTTGGCGCTAGCATTTGCATATTTATCATCGCCAAAAATAATATTATTTAAGCCAAGTCGAATATCTCTATCTACAATTTCGTATTTTTTTGGATCAAGAATATCGCCAATTTGTGGAATTACGAATTGTGCTTTTGTTGTATAATCCGCTATTAAAACTCTTCCAACGCTACCATTTTCAAAAATTTTACGAAGCACTTCCTGGCTTTTTTGGCTTGGTGGCCCAAGCTGTTCATCGCCTTGAGTAATTAATAATACAGCTTGTTGAATTGTTCTAGAAATAGCCATATCAACCTTTTTAAGCTCAAGCTTCCAGTTTATATCCTCTAATACAGGGAATCCCATCGGAACAGCCAATGGCTCATAATCCTGCTTTTTATAAAAAATACTAACAAGACGCTCAGAGTCCAAAGAAATTTCCAAAGACTGATTTCCATTTTTTATATTTCTAAGCTCTGGTATTGTAGATGCTATTTTCTTATCTTCTTCATTGCTTGGTCTTAATAGGGCACCAATCTCAAAAGAATTTAGTCTTTTTCTATATATTGGCGCAGTAAAGCTAGAAGAAGCTAATACTTGTATATCATATGGATTTAATATAATATATTTAAGTGGCACCTTCAATGCAGCTTCCGCAATATTCATTTGTTGAAGTTTTCGCAAACTTTCTCTTGGAAATTCTCCAAATAGTTTATATACAAAAACATTTCCACTACGAAAATATTCTCGAAAAAACATATCGGTTAACTGCCACAAATTAATTTTTTCAGCCCAAATATTAAAAAAGTTTCTTGACTCTTTGTTTCCGCCAGAAAATGTAATTTCTGAGATTGCAAATTCTGTCATTAAGTCAATTGTGTTTCTAAAAATTGGCACATTCCAATATGCCTTTTGACACAATAAAATAGTATCTTGCAATGAGATATTTGTAGCATATCTACTGCTATTTTTTTCATATAAAAATGGAGCAACGCCAGCTTCAAGATTAGCAAATCTTTGAATTCTGGTTATGCTACCAGCAGAATTTGACCTTGAGCCTCTCTCTGGAGTCGTATCGCAAGAGCCAATTAGCTTATCATAATCATCCAAGCTAGCTGTTAATGGCTCCGAAATCTCCCTTTTGCTCTTTTTAGACCTTGTACCTTTTTTAGATATCATATGCAGTTATTTATTACAGTAATGTATTCTGAAATTCATTTTATTTAAAAATTAAATTAAATTAGAGTTGGTATAAACTGTTCTCTTTTAATTTGAACATGGGTTTTGATTAATTCAAAATAACACTTTACGCCCCAGTTTCCTAATAATAGGGTGCTATAGTTATCTTTTCTAGGTTTATTATTTGCCGTTGAAGTTCTGGCCGATCTTGGAAGGTCAAAGCTTTGATGACCTCTGGAGGTTGATGTTACCTCAATATTTGCACACTGTTCTTTTGTTGAAATAATAATATCATCCTGAAGTTCAATAAATTCTCTTATTGATAATTTTCTATTATCTTCTTTAGAGTCGCCCTCTATAACGCCAGATCCATGAGGAAATACTAATTTTAATGGAATTCTTAAATTAAACATATAAGACATATATTCTGGATGATTGCTCGCGCGAGAAGCAAACCATATTTTTTTATGATCAATGCATGACTGCAAATAAGAATTAGATCTCATAATCCAATCCGTGCTTGGCGTTTGTCTAATGCACATGCATCCCATGTCTGGACTATATTGTTTTTTTGCTTTAATAAGCATATCCACTTGATCCTGACCATCTTTAGTAGAATCCCATTCTGTTATATATGTTATTTTCTTATTTGCACCTTTAAACAATTCGCTTTCATTGCATGCATCAATTATTGTATCTATGTTTGAAGAGTCTGCTATAATTAAAACCGTATTAAAATGCGTTAATACATAATAGATATATTTTATGTGGTCCTGTAAATCTGCGCCAATTCTTTGATAGCCATGTACCAAAACCCCTTCTTCTTTTTCTTCATCAATCTCTATAACCGACATTGCAAAAAAGTCTGATGATGCACTTTTTGAATAATTTGGGTCAATTGATAATATATATTTTTTTAAAGGATCACCAGTAACTTTAGAATGTGGATATTCACCATCTGGAATGGTACATTCATTCATTTTACGCATGGAAAAATATCCATCGCCACCATCACGAAATTGTGCGCCATATTCGCGTTGAAATGAATCTTCTGATATACTTGCTCTTTGTGACTGAATAAACTCTCGGTTTAATATGGTTGCTGGTATAGCTTCCCATCCCATTTGTGATATAAAATAAGTTGGCCTTTCCTCTTCCTTATTATTCATCGTCAAAATATCTGGACGTTCTACAAAATCATTCCAGTCAGAGTACATTTTATATAAATGCTGAAATTGATAAGATGCAGATGACAAGCAAATCATTTGCGCGGCATTTTCAAAAATCATTTTATTATTAGGATGTAATGTGCCAGCTTTAATTAGCTCGTCCTCTAATTTTCTAACTTTAATTCTAAACGCAGCATCTCTTGGTGAAGACAGGAATGGTGCTAATACATCATTAATCATCTGTGGAGATAATAGCAAAACCTCATCAAGGATAAGAACGTCACAGCGCATACCTCGCGTATCTTCAGAAAGTGGAATGGCGCATATATATCCACCATTAACGTCCCATTGAAATTTATCGTTTCTTAAATATGGTTTTTTGTCAAAGCATGATCTTGCAAGCTGAGCTTCTTCTGTGTTTAATAGCCTTACAATTTCTTCAAAAATTCTACGGCTTGTTCTAAAATTCGCTGAAGCAATAACAATTCTAGTACCAGGCTCAAATATGCATTTTAATATACAATACCAACCAGCTAAAGTAGATTTCCCACCACCACGACTAAAAATAAGCATGCAATTATTCTTTTCAAACATTGCATTTATATGCATAACCTGCATAGGCTCCATATTAATACCAAGAATTAATTGTGATGTAAATCCAATATTATGGCGCAAAAATTTTGCTAAAGTTATTTTAGCCGTTCTATCATCAAGCTCTCCATGAAGATTTAGCAGTTCTTTATTTACATCTGCTATATCTTTTACTGGTTGATTTCCTGCCCAAATTGCCATACTATATTATTTCTTTTTCAATGCAATATTGCAAATCTATTTTTTTAACTTCATCACCAAGGCCTAAAATTTTTAAAATTAAATCAGTCATATGCTTTCTGCCATCACAATATACAATTTGAAAACATTCATATTTTTTATATAAATCTCTAACCCGATGAAATATATACTCTGGGCTTGTTGCAAACCACCGTTTTTTATTATAGGCCAAAGAGCTATATGATGCTTCGACCATTATAATAATATATCCATTATTATTTTGCGCTCTTAACAGTTCCCTTTCAAACCTTTCAAGGTTGGCACCAAAAGTTCCAAAAAAATCACTGAAACTTTTACGCTCAATAACAATTCTTGAAGCTGGAGATAATGCATAGTCGCCATAATCAAGCGCAACATTTACTTTTCTCAAATCTTTTGCAAATTTTAAAGGTCTTTTTTCGCGGGTGTCAATTACTATTTGCTTTGCAGGTTTTGAATTAGTAGCTCGTATATCTAAATTATAATAATCATATTTAGACTCTTTATTGCTTTTGATACATATTTCATTATAGTTAGCCGAGCATAATTTTTCTATAAACCTAATTGATGGTAAACAGCTTACTGTTTGTACAAAAAATTCTGGTGGTGCATTTTTTAAATTTTTAATATCACAGTATTTTTTAATTTTTCCAGATATATAATCTAAAGCTTTTTCTTTACCAACTTTAGCAAGCCAAGATTTCATAGAAATTTTATCTTCAAAATCTGAAAGAAAATACTGCTCTACTGATTTGAAATGTATTTTTTTCTTGTTTGATAGGTCATGTCTGGGATAAAATTGTTCGAAATATCTTTTTTGAGATATCTTGTGTTGCTTTAAATGTTTTGAAAGCTCTATCACGCCACTAAATTTTTTAGTGCAAAATTCACATTTAAGTTCCATATTAACCCACCAATTCTTCTATTGTTGCTCCGCGAAGAAGAGCTTTTATTTCACTCATTGAATTAATACGACCAGCCTCCTCTTTTATTTTCATTTTTTCTAGATCAGCTAGGTGTATTGTTTTTTTTCTAAACTCTTCATCTTTCCAAGCTTGTACTAAATTTATAAGCTTTTCAAATCCATCGCTTTTTTCTTCTAAGCGTTTATTTCTTTTTGTTGTTAAATCGTTATATAATTTTGTTTTAATATTTTCGCATGAATTAAGCTCAGTCTGCAGTACATTTATAGCCTCGTTCATTTTCATAGAAATTTCTCCTGCGGCCATGGTTGCGCGCAGAGATTCTATTCGCCTTTGAATTTCAGCCGCTCTTACAATTTGATTGCACAAAGTAATAAATTGATCCAAATCTTCCTGTGTTAAATCTGGCTTATCATGAGTATATCGAATAAAAGCATCTTCAAAAAGATCTCGATCTCCTTGAATTTTATAAGTATTAATTTGATATATGAAGCGAAATATATTTAAATATTTTTTAAGCTGCTGCATTTCAAAAAGCTGTTGTTTTTTTAATACCTCTTCGTTATATCCATAATTTAAATATTTATTTACGCGTTCAATTGTTTGTTTTAAAGTTTTTGGTGGTTTATATTCAGAATCTATTAACTCTTCTGGATTATAATTAATATTAACAATTTCTAGTTCGTCTTTTGGCTGCGGTATATTATCTCTTTTAATAGTATCTTTAATTTCTTCAATTTTTGCATTAATTGTTCTATACTCTTGACTTAAATTGGTAAGAGCATCATTATTAAAAAGTTCTTTTGCTATCTCTAGCGCGCTTTTAACTCTAAAATTATTTTGTATATAAATAACCTGCTCTTCTGTTAAATCAATAAATCCTTTTAAAATAACCGTTCTTGTTTTAAATTTCAGCCCACTCTCTTTGCAGAAGGCTTTAATTGCCCTAGCTTCTTTTGTTTTTCCATCCAGAGCATCATTTTCAAAAACACTCTTGACAATGTTTGAAAGTTCAGGCTCCAAATCTACAGAAAAAAAATCAAGCACTTTCTTTTTGTGCTCTTCAGAAAGTTCAAAATTTACTGAATCAGACATATTACATTATCATTTCTTTGACAATTTTCTTTGCTTTTATTACAATCTGCGCTCTTATTTTTTTAACAAATTTATATCCAGTTTTTGTAGATCCATTTTTATAACCAAGCATTGTTATAACTTCTGTTTCTGGATATCCATCTACAAATAAATATGTATAAACCTTTTGCTGAACTGGCGTTAAAGATTTTAACATTTCGCTATGAACTTTTGGAACAAACGATTCAAAATCAAAACCGCTGGAATCTGATGCGCGAGCATCAAACTCATTGCCCTCACCAAAAATTCTTTCATCATTTACGCTAACTGGCAACTTAACATCATAAGCATGTTTCTTTGTTTTCTCCCATTTTGCATAATCAGCACATTTAGAAGATTGAACATTATATAATTTACAATTATTTCCGCCAGCATTATGTGGACAATTTAAGCATGGTCGGGCATAGTTAGAGTAATTATTTCTAACAAGATTTATAATCTGATTTGTAATAACAGTATTTAGCCACGGAAGTAGCGCCATCTCTGGATTCCACTTTTCCCATTTTTTAAAAATATGCAGTCTTAACTTTTGCTCTACATCATTAAAATCCATCCATGCAATGGATGTTAATTTCCACTGAGAACGTCTTTTAGCTATCTCTTGATTTATTATATCCAAGCAGGACTCGAAAGATGGGCGTTCCATACTTATTCTTCGTTATCTATCATATCAATATTATTTTGATAATTTCGACCTGACATCTTAGCTTCAGAAACAAAACTTTCAGGTAGTGTTTTTGCTATTTTTTTTCTTCCACGCTTTTGCTTCGCTGATTGCTTTATAGATGTAGATTGTTTTTTCTGGCTTGGCTCATCTGATACTAAATCGCCAAGCCTAATTCCGTTGCTTTGATTATTTTTTTCTATATTTACATCAAGGCCACGCATTGAACTATAATCACCAATAATTTCAGGATCAAATACTTCATCCACATGATCAACGCTATCCTTTTTATTTACAGCGATTGGATTTGTTATATTAACTTGAAATTGATTTGATTTAATAATACTTGTTTGCGGTGCCACAATAGAAAATGAAGACCCACAATGAGAACAAAATTTTGGTTTTTGAAATTGGTAAAGGTTTTTACCGCCACACTTTGGACAAAAATAACTTAACATAATTAAAATAAATTTATTATGTATTATTCTACAAAATAATAGAATAAAAATCTAATTTTAATTTATTTTATAATTTTTGGCTTGGGCACCAGCTATCTTGATAAACTTGAGAAATGTTTGTGCTATGAGCTTTAGTTTTCTTTTCTTTTTCTTTTTCAGCTAATTTGATTGCATCTTCTTTTTTGCGCTCTGTTATTTTTTTAACCACAAATTTGCAAAGCTCAGATCTTAAAATATCATCCTCTGTAAATTGAAAATGATGGATTCCCATCCTTTTTGATTCTTCGCATGAGAATAATTCAACAATTTTATCAAAAGCACCCTGTTTATTAAATGGAAGATCTGACTGCGATGAATCTGCACATATAATCATTTTTGTAAATTTTCCAATTCTTGTAAGTAATGTGGCAAACTCTGATAATGTGGCGTTTTGCATTTCGTCCATAAGCACTACCCTTGCTGCAAAACTCAGTCCACGACAAAAGTTAATAGGCTGATTTGTAATTCTATTATCTGTTTTTAATCTTTTTATCTGATCAATTGGCAAAAGTTCTTCTAGCTTGTCAGCAAATGGCATCATATAGACATCATATTTAGATTGCAGATCGCCAGGCAAATATCCAAGCTTTGAATCGGCACTTTCTACAGCCGCTCTAACACATATAATATCAGAGACCTTTTTATCATTTAACATTTGAAGTGCGGCCCTAACAGCAATTAATGTTTTGGATGAGCCAGCTGGTCCACTTACAAAAACAATTCTGGCTTCTTTATTATTAATTAAATTAAAAAATTCTTTTTGCTTGCTAGTCCACTCCAACTCTCTTACTTTTAATTCAAAATCAATTTTGTCTCTTTGATATATTTTTGGACTTTTATCCTCAATACGTACCTTTTTACTTCTTTTTTGATGTGACATACGCTTAATAGCAATTACATTGTTTTAATTACAAATAATATCATTTTTCATTTAATTGAATAATTAATATTTAAATTTATAATATAGGTGTATCGCGCTATAAGATCTGTAATATTTACCAATGCCAACAAATTTTCAACAGTCAAAAGATGTTCTTCACCCATTAGCGTTTGAATTTATAAATAAATGTAAAAATTTAAATGCCCAGCTCGATGCATCCGAAATAAATGCAATTGATTTTTTAACAAGGCAACTTTTACAAAACAATCTTTGGGATAAATTCAAAGCAATATACCCATTTGTTGGAAAAAGCTCACAAACACATTCTTTAAATTTAAAAAATTTACAGAGGCATACTATAGTGTGGTATAATCAAAATGATTTAAAACACGATAAATTTGGAGTTACAAATAGCAATATTGGATATGGCAACACTATGGTTGCCCCAAGCTGGTTTAGTGATAATGATATACATATATCAGTATATAACTCGACGTATTGGCAAAACACAAATGATACCGCTCCAATAATAGGATCTTCACCCGCAAGTGACCCGACTAAGGGATGGATGCATACAATTTACTTAAGGTCATTAGCTCCTATTTTAAATTCACAAATAAATACATTATGGGACAGGGCACCAATCTTCACCTATTCCTGTGGTTATTCATCCAATTCATCAGTGAGATTTGCAGGAACAGATGGTTCAGAGTTTCAACATGTAGAAACGTATGGTTTTATTGTTGGTGTAAATGGCATAAAATGCTATGTGAATGGAAATTTATATGGAAGACAGGGGGTAATTAACGATGTCTCAACGCAACCAATAAATCAAGTATCAACCAGAACTGTAAATGGAAATACCGCTCAAATACCAAACATATCTCAATTTCCATTCTTGTTATTCACAAATGGCAGATTCACGTCTACTAATGGACAAGCAAGGGCAAATATAAGATTTGCAAGTATTGGATATGAATTAACAGATCAAGAGAATAAAGTTTTATATAATATTATTCAAGAGTTCCAAAAAATACTTGGAAGAAGTGTTGAGCCAATAATATTAAAAACATTCCAGCAAAATCTTATAGACCAATATTTAACATTAAATATTAAAATAAATAAAATTTTTATACAACCAACAAAGCCATATCGTGAATATTTAAATATTGAAATGCCACCAAAACAACAAAAGAAAATAAATGCGCTTTCAGCAAGCGTAGATATTTCAAGAATCGAAGTTTTCGGCCCAGTGCGGGTATTTTGCGCAGATACTTCAAAAACAACCGTATCAATACAGTCTTTAGTAGAATTATAAATGAATATTTTAGTCAAACAATTTCAAGAATTTTATAAAGAACCACAAACCAAAGTGTGTGGAAAATGGAATATTTCTATTTTAGATAGAAACGGTAACGAATCTTTTCCATTTGGAAAAGAAATGAAAAAAAATCTGATATTAAATCAAGGCTTAGATCTGTTAATTGCTGGCAAATATTATGGCGAATATTCAATTTTTAACTGGAATACAATACCATCATTTTTAATTGGTGGCGCTGTATATGGAAACGGATTGCTGCCAGCAAATGAATCTGACATATCATTAACAAATGAAATTGCAGAAACTTCTATAATTAATGATGATTCTTGTAGCATTACAGATAATTATACGAACGGAACGCGCACGTACAGAAAGGTATATGACTTTCCAACAATAGAGATTGGAGATCCGAATACTCAAATTAGTGAAGTTGGCCTATTTTCAAACTGGCGAAATAATAAAACTCTTTTTTCAAAATTTCTTTTACCAAGAGTTTTGCGGCTAGATTATGGGCAATGGATTAGATTATTTTATGATTTTACAATTGGTTCGGATATGATTGTAACCCCAAATAATATTAATTTATCGTCAGGCAGTTTTAACGCGTCTGGTTTAATGAAATTATGCGGAAGATTTGATGATATATTTGGCAGTTTTGATGCGAATGGGAACCCTGTAATTGTTTTCGGAGATTCTCCTCGTGCTTCTTTTATACCATTTTATGAAAATTTTTGCGCCGAGATATCCACATGTCAAACAGAATGTTTTGGAACCGCATATTTGTTAGCGCCAGGGATAAGCAACTTTAACGATACAAACACAAAAATCATATCCGAATGGATTGGCAATAGATTAGAAAAAAATTTAAATACAATAAATCCATCAGAATATATAGATGGAAATTTTTATAGAGATATTGAATATATATTTGATTATAATAATCCAATTTATAATGAATTAACTGAAGGAATATTATTTACAGTCCTTCGTGGTTCTGATACTAGCCCAAGACAAAACACAATTGATGGGTGGTTGTGGAAATTTAATAATGGTCAAATTAAACAATCATCAAAAAAAATTGTAATAGGATTAAGACAATCTATAAATAGAATATAAATGAATACCGCGAATATAAATACATATTTTGGTGCAAAGTGGAATATCGAAGTATGTAAGTCTGGTGAAAATGGTATAGAATCTTATTTTCCATTAGGTGAAAAACTTAAAAATAATATGATTCTAGATCATTGGCTAGAATCACTTATTTATTTATATTCTCCTTCTGGTGGGGCAGTAAAGGCATATTGCGATAATGGGCTATCATTGGCAGGAATAACAAGAGGAGCAATGCATATAGGTGCAGGTTCCATCCCGCCAAACTATCAACAAACTGGATTACAAATTCCATTAAAATCAACTTCATATATAAGGCCATTTTTTAATCAATGCACGGGCATTTATTATCCAGAATCAGGCATGGCCGTTATTAGTAAAAATTACGACTTTGGTATTGAAAATAATATAGTAACTTATTCAGAAGCTGGATTTCGGCCTGGCATTGCTGATGCGTTACCTACCGGAAAAAGAAATTGGCTATGGTCAAGATTTGTATTTACTAAAGAGACTGGAGTTTCTGGATATATATATGCAAACAGCGGAAGTATGGGAATTACTGGAATGGATCTTAGCGGTGTATTTGTAGATAATAATCAGTATGATTTAAGAAAACCAACGGATCCACTTTATAATGGACTTAGTGGATTGCCATCATTTGAATTGGGATGGAGATATAACTGGCCAGAAAATTCTGGTATGTTTTTAATTGATCAAAGCGGCAGCACTACAGGTTTTGTTTATAACCCTAAAAATATTACAGAGCTAGTAACTGGATTTATAAGTGGATATTTAAGTGGCGGAAATTTTTATCCATTTACATTATCATCTTATCCAGCAGAATCAAGTGGACTTAGTGGAATTTATTTGCAAGATGGGATAACAAATACTTTATATTTTTCATCTGGTGGATTTAATGAATTTTCTGGATTCACTGGAAAATATTTTAATACGAGTAGTGGATTTCAATACACTGGATTCGATCAAGGCTATTCTTTATACGGTAGTGGTTTTTATCCAACTAGCGGGATATTAACTGGTAGCATGACAGGAATTATTGGCTCAAGAAACGTACTAAAACTTGACGGGTATATTACAGGAACTATTGGATTTAAAAATATTACAAACCCAATAACTTTAAGCACAGGAGAATTTTTAAAATTAAGATATGATGTTTATATGCAGATACCTGCAATAGTTAACCCAATTTTAGTTACCGGCGACGATATAACTCATGGAGAATTTAACGGAAGCGGTCAATTAAAACTAATAGGCAAACAAACAAGCATGTTTGGCACAATCGATGGGGATGGAAAAGTTACCCCAGGTATTGGAATTTGGTGGCCACTTCATAGAACAAACTATTCAAAATATAGCCGAAGCCAATGGGATAATCTGGCGGAACCAAATGCTCACTTATCTGCATTAATGGTAGCAAGTGGAGTTAGCGGTGGTGGGGTAAATTTTAATGACTCTTTTCCAGAAACAAACACAACCTCTCCAATTGTTAGCGCGCAGCTTGATGATGAAATACGTTTTTGTGATACTCTTGAGCCAAAAATTGGAGACTGTGGAACCGGACTAAATAAACGATCTTATTTTGAAAAACGATACTATTCAAGCAAAGGATTAATGCAAAGCCCTTCATGGCCACTATACTCACATTCTGGTGTGCGCGTGTACAATTATATAGCGCATAACCGTCCATCTGCAATATGGCCAAAAAGCATAGATATTCAAATGATTTTTCCTGGACCTTATCCAAATCAAGATACTGGAATTAATGGTTTTTCTATATGTGGCGCATCAGAAGGAACGGTTTGCGGTGGAAGAACCATTGCGGATGGTCAAGGAAACGCATATAGACCCGAGCAATACATTAAGCCTACTTTATACGAAAATACAGGGGCGTATCTTGATTGCGGATTAACACTTCCATACTCTGCGTGGTATTATAAATTCAACAATCCACAAATGAAATATGAAGATCAAATAATTAATTTATATTTAACATTTTCTTTGGATAGAATAACTGTATGATTATAGCCAATCAAAGATCTTCTGAAAAGCATAAATTCATACTTGTAGCCAATCAGTATTTTTCGCTAATTAATAAGCCACGAAACCTTCCAACTTACCAAATAGGGGCAATAACAGAATTGATAAACGCACTGTACGAATCAAATTTATGGGAAAAATTTGTTGCAGTATATCCATTCGTTGGCGATGGTAGTTCTGAAAAAAACAGTTTAAATTTAATAGATCCATATAAATATAAAATTAGCTGGAGCGGATCTATTATATTTAATAAATTTGGTATTAATGGAAATGGTGGGATAGGATTGACAGGAATTAAATTGGTTGATTTAAGCGATTTTACAAACGTTCATTTAAGCGCGTATACGCGCACAGCAATAACCAATACTATTGGGCGAGGAAGACTTATTGGGGCAAATACACAAAATAGACTTGTTGCCATAAGAGACGTTGGCGCGCTAGAAATAAATTATAATAAAGAAAATGGTATAGTTGGATTTGTTTATAATGTGCTAAACAATAGCGGTGGATTTGGTATGATTTATGAAAATATGTTAAATAATTCAATTTCTGGAAATGGCTTTTTAATAGCAAATAACAACAATAAAGAAAAAAAATACGCAAAATGTTATCTCAATGGTTCTATTTTTGGAGAGCAATTTCCATTACTTCCAACAGAAATACACACAGCAAACCAGAGAACGTTAACAATATTTGGAGATGGGTATGAAAACCTAAACACATCACCACTACGAGCCAATATTGCATTTGCCAGTATTGGATACGGTCTTTCAGATAATGATATATTTAATTTTAATAAAATAGTACAATCTTTTCAGGTGGCAATGGATAGATCAGTAATGTAATAAAAATAATGGCAAGCGTTTTTTCAATTGAGAGTATCAACCTAAATGGCGATATATTAACCGCAAATAATGGCAGTTTATATATTAACAATAATTTAGTAAAAAATACATCTGGAATACAACTTTCAGATAGATTTTTTATAAAAGGCTATGCTCCGATATCATTTTACTCCAAATGGCCACAGCAAGGAGATTATTTAAATGAAACGTATTTGAATGATTTTTTTATGGCTACTGGAATGCTTGTAACATGCAGCCAGCCAAGTACCGGAAATCAAATATTTTGGGGTGGATTTTATCAACGCCCAGCATCATCATCAATAGATACAACTGTATTTGCAAACTTTGAATTACAACCAAAGCAAATCATACAGCATAACCCTATAAATTATAAAATTGAACGTGACAGAATTATAGGGCTAAATATATATAATGCACCCGAAGATATGCGCTCTATCTCAATTCATTTGTTGGGATATTTTCCAGCAGCAGCTCATTTTGATAGGATGCCTAAGCAAATTAATTTTTATGCAAAAAATGCTCCTATCTATGGAGACAGTATTCATGAAGAATATTCTCAATGGGATTCGCTATATACTGGTGTTGGAATATACTGCTCAACGACTGGAATTGACAAATTAACATACACCCAACTAATAACTGGATATATTAGTGGCGTAGCTCAAAATGAACCATTATATGTATTATCTAAAAGTTTAGCAAAACAAAAATGCGACCCATGCGATCCAGATATGGATTTTTCATCATGGAGTGGTTATTATTTAAATGAAAATAAAATAAATTTTCCAACAGGAAATAATTTTTCTGGACTATCTGGGCAAAATGGATTTTCCAACACTTCTGGCTTTTCATATACAGGATTTCAAATATTAAACAATCAAACAATATTAAATGGAATATATAGCGGCTACGGAGATTCACTATTTGGATCTGGGGAAATGTTGCAAAGTATAGGATGGAGAAGTGGGGCTTTTATAGAGCCAATATCTGGATTTGTAAGCGGCTATACTGATCAATACGGCACATTCAAACGCCTTTCCATTATTACCACTGGAGTTTCCGGCTCTGGGATAGATACTGGAATATTTAGGCTAGACTTAACTGGGTTTGTAATTGGATCAAGTGGTTACTTTATTAATGGTAAAAAATATTTTTTTCCATCAGATAGGCCAATTTCTTATAATATAGTTGGTTTCATGAGTGGCTATATGGATTCTATCGGTCGATTTTCAGGTTTTCAAAATCTAAATATCATATCAGGATCAAGTGGATATTTTATAAATACACCATCCGATTATGTGCAAGTATTTTTTCCTACTGGAAACTCTTTCAATAACTTTATTGGTATGTATGGAATTTATACTGGTAGCGGATACTCATCATATCATACTGGATTTTCATTTCCTCTTGGAAGTGGATTTTCTGGAATTGACGGGCTGACATCGAATACTTATGGCATTATGACTGGCATAATTGGAGCAGCAAACATTTTCATTCCATTTTCTGGATTTTCTGGACGACCAAATGTTGATATTGGTTTGGGCTTTGATTATAGCGGATTGCGAGGAGATTTATACAAGACTTCATTTTCTGGACAAAGCTATGATGGTTTTGGATATACTGGTCAATTAATTTCTATATTTGGAAAAAGAAATGTTTCTGGGAGGCAAGACATAACTGGCTTTGTTAGAACTGATGCAAAAATAAATTTTATACCCACAGCATCTTCACCAACAGTTTCTGGCATAAGTGGATACTATTTGGACAATAATATATATAGATTTCCAATAGGCCCATTCTATCCGCCATATTATGAATTTCCAAAATTTGATGATAACCCTGCATTTACAAAGTACGGAAATAGTTATAGTGGATTCTATCCATTTGAAAGCGGGTTCAGCGGTTTTGGAGTTACTGGAATTAGAAAAGAATATATAATTGGGTTTATAAGTGGATACAAGGATGTATTTGAACAATTTTTCCAATTTACAGGACCAAGTGGCAGTAGCGGATTTATAACTGGAAGTCAAAAATTTTTCTTTCCATCCGGTTCGCAATTTTCTGGATTTTCTGGATTTTCTGGATTTGATAATAATTTAGGATTTTTATATTCAGGCTTTAGCTCAAATCCTTATAGAAATGAAAATTTTATTGGAGATATTTATTCCACATCTGGATCTGGAATAATCACTGGAATTGTTGGTTGGAGAAATGTTGAGTTTGTTACAAAAGAATATGGTACTGGAATAATGACAGGCTTTATTGGTAGTAGAAATGCCCCATACTCTGGCATATTGACTGGAAATTTTTACCATAAAGATAAATTTAGCAATAAAATAATTGGACCAAAATTTGGTTTAAATACTGGACAATTATATAATGAATCATTTGGTATTGGATTTAAAGTTCCTTATGGAAATAGGGTAGGAATTGATTTGTACAATCCACTATCTGGAATATCAGACATAAATATAACTATGTTTGGTTACTATGAATAATATGTTATGCTATTTGAAGACATAAAGCATCCACTTGTTAGCGATTTTTTAACTAGAATCAGTGGGTCTGGCTATACATATTTAAATACTGAGTCTTCTAGTAGAATAAATGATTTTGTTAAATATTTGGGATCCATCACTGCAGATAATGGTGACGATTTTGCTTTTTATCCCCTAAGGCAAGCGCAAAATATAGGAATAGGAAATCAGATATTTGGCATTGGATATATGGCATCTGGCACAAATATTGTTTTTCCCCAAAATATAAACTGGACAGAGTCTGGCATTTTACTAAATAGCATTAAAAATTGTGGTATTTTAAATTTTTCTGGCAAATTAAAAGATTCAAAATTTCAATTTAGAAAAAATGAAACTTCTATCTTTTATTTTTTAAAACATAATAGGCCTAAATATGAAACATCGTTATATAGGGATGGACAAGTATGTCCATATTTTTGGTTCGATGATTCCTTAGATAATTTTGGCGTAATTGCTCCAGAATTTTCTACCAGCGATTTTAGAACAACCGGGACAACATACCTTTATGACGAAATATATGGTGGAGATAAAAAGGGCTACCAGATTGATTTTTCATCAGATGATCCAACAAAATATAATGTGTTTAATTCTAATACTGGAAGGGCGATAGGCACTGGTATAGCTCCATATGTACCACCAGCAGTTTCATTTTATGAAATGGACAATAATGAAAATAAATTTGTATGTATTAACGCAGTAATACGAGAAAGCCAATATTCTATTAGATCATTTTTTGGCCGCGATTATAGAAGTTTAACTGGAAATTTTCCAAATCCATATCAATCTATTGAAGTTACTGATCCAAAAACTCAAGAAGTTTATATTGATAATTTTTTTCCAAGAAGAATGGTAATTGGCGCTGGCGTAAGAAACAAAAGCGCAGCTGGCTATGATTTGGATGGCACAGATCATATATGTGCTGGAATTTTAATATTAAGAGGCGACTATAGCAATAAATCAAAAGATATTGCCGAAAATATGGCTGAGGCTATTGGTATAAAAATTCGCCCTCCTAAAAATTTGGATACAACATTTGCTTTTGGAAATATATTAAATGATAGATTTGCCTGTAGCGGATATATAGCATCAATCAATTATTATGATTATACAAGTCCAGTTTTATACAAAACATATAGCGACTATTATGATATTGTAAACTTTACAGCTTCAATATACAGCGGATCATACATTGACTATGGCCAATGGACATATAATGTGGTCAATAGCGTTACTGGAGAATTAAGATCGCCACAAATCGGTGATACAATTAATAATGATAGCAATATAACTGGAATAGTAAATTTAATTGGCTTCCAAAATGGCATAACAGCTCCGTTTGGTGCATTTTATAATCAAGGAGTAATAGGTTTTGTTAGTGGATATGCTACAAAAATAAATAACGAATTTATCTTTAACAGATTCACAGAGCAGACAGAAAGTGGAGCGAGCGGTTTTTATAGATCAAATATCAGCGGTATAGCAACGGGGCAAATTTTCTTTCCACCAATAAGAAAAATATTTCAAGAATTAATTACTGGATATGTTAGTGGCATTAAAGACTCAGATAGTTTATTTACTCCCTTTGATTCTAGCTCCAACCTATATTCTAGTGGATATTATTATGGTGATCAAGTATATGCATACCCACAAATTGGCATTATACCGCAAAAAATAACTGGCTATATTAGCGGATTTTTATCTGAAAACGGAATATTCTCAGAATTTGATAAAAATTATTTGGATAGTTCTAGTGGATATTTTTATAGCGAAAATTCATACGAATTCTTGCCTAAAAAAACTATTACTAATTCTCCCGTAACAGGATTTTTAGTTGGAATGAAAAGCGGAGATTATTTTTCCGGATACTATCAAAATACACCAACTGACGGCTTGTACAGTGGATTTTTTATAGATAATGATTTTTCTAACCCAGCAGAAATAGAACCAGTTATTGAAATATATTTTCCAACAGGCTCTGGGTTGTTTTCTGGATTTAGCGGCATGTCCGGAATAGATGAGCGTCTTGGCTTTAATTTTACAGGATTTTTTCAGAACATATTTGATATAAATGGTGATCCGATTTTGGATGAGAGCGGAAATGCAATCATACTGTCATTTGATGGAAGTAGTGGATTTATTGATATTGGTGCTGGGCCATTTCCAAACACAAGAACAGCTTCATGCACCGGAATTATAGGGTCAAAGAATGTTTTAAATTTTTCTGGAAGTTTTGATGGCTTTAATAATATAGAAGTACCAGATATAAATTATGGATCTTCATATAGTGGATTTTTCATTGAATCTAGTGGGTTTGTCGGTACAGGAAATTTTGGAAGTGGAATGTTTACAGGATTTATTGGATCTATAAATATACTTGAATACATCAACTTAACAGGATTTCAAGATAACTTAGATTTTCTTGCCGGAGGATTATTTACAGGATTTTCGTTTCCGCTTGGGTCTGGTTTTAGTGGATTATATGATAATCTTTCTGGAACTGGAATACAAACAGGATTTATTGGATCAAGATATTATCTTATGGAATCTGGATCTTTTTCTGGATTTTCTGGCTTTTCAGGATTTTCTGATGCATTTTTAAATGAAATAAATATTGATTTTTCTTTTCAAAATGGAAGTGGATTTTCTGGACTATATTTTCAAGATTCTGGCTACGGTGTTATCTCTGGATTAATTACTACCGGAAAATCTCCATTGCTATTTGGGGATCCATTATATTTCGTTCCTTCTATATTGGCAATATCATATGGTGGCAATTTTACGCAATTCATAACTGGTGACTTTATTTTTACTGGCGTTATTCCAGATATTACTGGTATTAGATATTTATCTGGTGCTGTATTTACCTATGCAATTAATACAGGATCATTAATAACTGGAGACATTTTTGTAACAGGAACGCACCCAGAAATAACCTCATTAAACTACTTTGCTACTACAGGCGAAGATATTATATTGTCTGGCTTTGATGGCAATGCACTTTCATATATATTTAGATTGGAAGCATATGAGGGGCAAAAGCTTGAAAGTGGAGTAAGGGTAGAAATTAATAAATTTATATCAGGATTAAAAACTGATGGTATATGGGATAGTATTACAGATTGCTGTTTGATGGCTGGACCAAGAACATTTTCTGGAGCTTTTGTTCCATTAAAAGGAAATAGCGGTATTGGTTATAACTTTATTAGTAGTGATTATAATCGCGCTAGCGGTTTAATTGGTGATGCATCATCAAAATATGTTGATTCTAATCGAAGCTTAAACATAGAACCTTCAGGAAACCAACACTTGGCAGTTTATATAACTAAAACTGGATCGCCATCATTTAATCAGTACTATATCGGCGCTGGTGTTCAAAACGTAACTGGATCAAGCGCTATTTATGCTAGCGGTGCAGGTGCGCTTTTCCAAAAATCTAGAGCAAGTGGAATAGCTAATTATCAAAATTTTGGACCATCCACGGGCTTCATGGCGGTCTCAAGATTTAGCACGGGTATTTGGGCTGCAAGAAATACATATATATCAGAAACAGCCTTTGTTTATGTAGAAAGTGGGGCGCAACCAGCGAATGTGTATGTTTTTGCCAATAATAATACTGGCATTGGGGCTGGTATGCCAGAGGGTTATAGCGATGCAAGAATTGCCATTTATTCTATCGGCACGAATATTAATATATTATCAAATTATGAAAATAGAGTTATTTCATACCTTAGTGGTATTAAGAAATATGTTTAATTATTAATTAATAAAAAATTAAATTTTACAATATTAGAAATGTATATATAATAAGGGAAATAAAGTTATGCCTCTAAATATTTTAAAAAAACGCCATATCGAAACAGAAATTGAGAATAACACTCATGTAGATGGTGAATGGAAAGTTGAGATTGTATGCCAAAATGGTGAAATTAAAAAGCCTCTTGGAGATAAATGGCGAAAAAACTTAATTCAAGATAGAGGATTGAATATATTCAATGGCACGTATGGAAGTTTTAGCAGCAATGCTAATGCGAATACTAATTCAATATCAGCCTTTATAAGTTCGGCATATTTTGGAAATAGCAGTGCTGATCCGTTTGCTACAGATAAAACATTTTTAACTAGCACAAACAATAATATATACTATACAAGAAGAAACACTCTAAACGTACCAGAAAATACAAATCCAAACAGCGATGATTTAGTAACGGGGTCACGAACTTTTACAAAAGTATGGGATTTTGCATCTCTGGCTGCTGGCGAAACGCGCGATGTTAGAGAAATAGTGATTGCGGCCAATACTTATGATGGTTTTAATAATTCTACCGATCAAAGCAAGGGGACCCAAGGAACATTTACAACAAACATACCAGTAATTTCGCGCTTTATTCTTCCATCAACAGTAACTCTAACTGAATTTCAATTTTTAAGACTTTACTATTCAATAAAAGTAACAGTTCCAGCAATAGTTACGCCAGTTCCGATTACATTGTCAAATAACGGTTTTGATGGAACTGGTCAATTAAAATTAATAGGCCTATGGTCTAGTATATTTTCTGGAAATGGCCACTTATGGCAGCGCAGAAACTTTGGCACTTTGATTAACGTAGTTTCAACTCCACATACGCCATGGTCGCTAATCGGAAGAGATGGAATGGCAGCTTTACCGCTTAAAGGCAATTCAAATCCAAATTTAAATTTTAATTTTCCAGCAGTTGGTGCTGATTTTTCAATATCGTATGCAAATGCGTTATATGATGCAACACAAACTGTACTCCATACTTCACCAGGCTGCTCTGTTAGTCCATCGTCAGCAGTTCAACAAACGGTTGTAAACCAGTCTGTGTCAAGAGAGGCTACTATGCTGTTTCAAGCAAATAACCCAAGCGTGAATAGCCCACTTGCTGGATTTGTTTTCCTTCCTCGCGGTGAAGGCAATAATTTTACGGGAGGATCGACTCCAACTTTTACCGAAGCTCTTACTACAGATACTGCTCTTGGAAGATACATGTGGTACTGGAGGTTCACAGACCCAACATTTACAAATCCAAGATCTGTAATTAAAGATGTCAACTATGGCCTTGTGGTTAATTTGCGGCAAACAATTGCAAGAGGCTAATTATTTATCTAAAAATTTTAGTTTGATTTTGCCATTACTGTCTATTAATGCATAGCTAACTGGTAGGTCGCATTGGGAGCCCAAGTTAACGCATTCAACCCAATCCACAGTTTTGTGTTCGGGCATATGGGTGTGGCCAAACACCACAGTACTGCATCCTAGATCGCGGCCATGATGTGCAACCCGGCGCAACACTCTTTCAGCCGAAGAACGCCACGTTTTTATTTTTCGCTTGAGCTTGCGGGTGAATTTTTGCCCCTTGTCAATTTTTTGCAAGAAATAATATATTCCAGATGCTATTTCAGTGAGTACTGGCCGCATTTTAATAATATAATCCCAACGATCACCGTGGACAAAATAGAAACGCTTTCCATTAATAACCTCAATGTGTTCGTGTTTAAAATCAAAACCTAATAGCGCACTAACAGTATCCAGATCGCGGTCATGATTACCCTTAATAAAAATGCATTTTTTATTTTTTGATAGTTTGCGCAATAATGATAATACTTTCCACTGACGTTTGCATAAACGATGAATATTGTACGAATCCAGCAAATCTCCACATATTATTAAACTATCATACGTTTCCTCTTCAAGTATTTTTAAAACTAAATCTGCTTGGCATACAGGGCTGCCAAGATGTATGTCTGAAAGGCACAGTATCATAATGTTTTATATTATTTTTTTTATTTATTACTTTTTTACCTCACTTGATTACACTCTTCAATCATTTATAGCATATTACAATATAGAAACAAACAGTCCATGTATTTTTAATTCTTTTTTATTATAATATATGCTGATATTTACAAAGATCGATATATACCAGTCTATTAATAAAGCCATCCTTTATTTTTAATTCTTTTTTATTATATATGGGTTGATTTTATTGGCGTTAGGATACCCTAACCACCCTGATAAGTAAAAGAAGGATAGATTTAAAAGTTGTAGAGTTTTAAAAATAGGCCCTAGCGACCAAAAGCTCAAACGCTTGTATGAATTTTTTTCAAAAATAGGGGGTACTTGTCAACAAAAAAAAGTTTTAAAAAAGATAAAAAATCCCTTGCTTTCTCGGTGATCTGTGGTAGAGTGTAGACATGAAGAAGAAATACTACACCAGCACAGAGATCCTTGAGTATGCGAATAAGAACAACGCAGCTTGCATCTCTGCATCTGTGAGCCTGCGAGTGTTCCGCTACTGGACTAGCAAAGGTCAATACGAAGTGAAGTTCTACAGGGTAGAGCCTTGCGTGTGGGAGAAAAAAATCGTAAAAAAACCCTAAAGATCCCTTGACTTTAATGACAGCTCTGATAGATTAAATACATGAATACATTCGAAGACTACATCAAACACAACGGCAAAGAATACTACCTCTGCACAGAGTATGCGTTCGATCACACTGATCAGTTGCAACTCTCTGGCTTTGTCTTGACTGATGAAGACGGCGAAGACATCTCGCAAGATGACTTCGAAGCGAACAAGGATCTTTACGATCATGTCTGCATGGTTCTTGCTAACGAAGATGCTACCTGCTACGGCGGCGCACCTTGCTAACACTATGACACACATCATTATGACATACATTGCAGAGGCGCTTGCCGTGGTGCTTATCCTCCTGCTTGGCGTTGCGATTCTCTCGATCTAAGTTGTTCTAAATCAACGACTTACAACGGGCCACCCTGCGCGCGCGCGTAAGTCCTTGATAATGAGGCACTTACGAATGTCAAGTAAAAAAGATAAAAAAAATTTCACACAATCGCAAAAAAATCCCTTGCTTTTTCGGTGGCCTGTGATACATTGTATGTATGAAAGATAAAGAAAACACCACGTTCAACGTCAACGGAACCCTTTGCACGCTCGTCGTCTCGGAAGATCGGGAGGATGATTGCACGAAGCTTTGGCATGACCTCGTCAGCGTTGACACTGGCAAGGTCGTCGCAACCCTCGACTGGTCGCCCTACTCTTGCCCCTCTAATGAGGAAGTGCAGCAGATCATCGACCTCGGCTTGCCTAATGGCTTGCGTTGGGCTAACTCTCACCCTTCTTCTCGCTTCAACTTCGATAGCCTCATGCTGGCGAAATACCTCTCTGGCTACGAGCATCCCGATGGCGGCAAGATCGAACTGGTCTTCCGCGTTCGCTTGGCCGCATAAAAAAACTCTTGCGCTTCCACTCAACATCCCATACTCTAACAATATGAACAGCATCCACGACGACTACAACACGCAACCGCAATCCGACGAATACGCGACCGAGCACGAGGAAGTGCGCGGCACGTTCGCCGCCGAGCCTGCCGTTGAGCAGGAGCCGCAACCCTATGATGGGTTTGAGGGGCAGTGGGCTGGGGATGGGTCGGGCTTCGACGACCTCGCAGACTGGGGCGAGCAGGAGGGCTGGGACACGTAAGAGTGTCATAAACTTTCTCCGAACGTTTCGATGCGTGTCTCCATGACGCGGGAATAAACGATGAGGAGACGAAGCGCCCGTTTAAACGGGCGTTTCAATTTGCTAAAATTCAATGTTGCGTAAACCCTTGATATTCAACAACTTACGCTGGCGCGCGGGGCGCGCGGCCGTAAGTCCTTGATAATTAACGACTTACGTAACGTCATCAAGAGTGTCATAAAGAATGTCATAGCGCAAAATTCAAACGCTCGTTTGCCAAAACGTCAACAAAAATAGTTTCGCTAATCGCAAAAAAATATCTCGCTTTTCGCGCGTCCTGTGCTATTCTGTATACATGAGAAACAACAACAGAAGCTGGCGCGACGAAGAACGCGAAGCAA
>Ga0164293_10000017_pt1 | contig 114973 bp, 94 predicted proteins | sample GEODES118metaG_FD_111487 | JGI IMG/M metagenome (GOLD analysis project Ga0164293, IMG submission 111487) | Eutrophic lake water microbial communities from Lake Mendota, Wisconsin, USA - GEODES118 metaG | ecosystem: Environmental > Aquatic > Freshwater > Lake | place: USA: Lake Mendota...
GGCTTAGCCAATATCTCATTATTTTTTTGTGTTTGTTTTTCAAGAGAACCCTTAGTTGTCTTTGGCTTTGACTTTGGCTTAGCCAATATCTCATTATTTTTTTGTGTTTGTTTTTCAAGAGAATCCTTAGTTATCTTTGGCTTTGACTTTGGCATAGCCAATATCTCATTATTTTTTTGTGTTTGTTTTTCAAGAGACGCTTTTGTTATCTTTGGCTTTGACTTTGGCTTAGCCAATATCTCATTATTTTTTTGTGTTTGTTTTTCAAGAGAATCCTTAGTTATCTTTGGCTTTGACTTTGGCTTAGCCAATATCTCATTATTTTTTTGTGTTTGTTTTTCAAGAGAACCCTTAGTTGTCTTTGGCTTAGCCAATATACTTGTCGCTTTATTTATAAGACCCATTTTGTTTAATAACTTTCCTCCACCTAGGTGTTCAGGCGGCAGATTGGGATCCAGTCTCAATTTGGGATCCAGTCTCAATTTGGGATCCAGTCTCAATCTTTTCTCCATAGGCTCCTCCGCCGGCCCTCGCCGCGCCGCCTCCACCGCCGGCCCTACCGGCCTATCCTCCATCTGCGAGTGCAGCGCATCCCCCACCTTTCGCAGCGCCGCCCTCCGATCTCGCCGCGCCTGCTCTTGCAGCGCCGCCCTCTGCCCCTCCGCCTGCACTCCCCGCGCCGCCCCCATAGGCTCCCCCACCTGCCCTACCGGCATATTATCATCCATCTTCTTTCGCCGCGCCGCCCTCTGCCCCACCGCCTGCTCTAGCAGCGTCGCCCTCTCCTCCACCTCATCGTCATCCATGTCGCTAAACTCAGTAAAAGCTTCATCGTCCTCCATGTCGCTAAACTCAGTAAAAGCTTCATCGTCATGAAATATTGTATTATCCACACTACGCGTGCCACCTTCATCATATTTTGTTGATTCATCAAAATTGGCTCGACATAATTTTTTGCTATTTTCTAATTTTTGTCCGAGAAAGTTGTAATTATATTTATAATCTAAAAGTAATATATTATTTATTTCTATATTTATTTCATCTGCTTTATCTGGCTTGACTGCTGCAATTATATCTCGTATTCTTTTACTTTCTTTACCTTCATCAGCACACATTTTGCTAGAATCATAAATACTTTTAATAATATTTCCCGGATTAATTTGATTATTATTCAATAATTCAGTTATTTTCTCTCGTGTTTCTTTTTCCATTCTATTCATTATAACAACGCATGTAGCTGCATTTCCCACATTCGGCTCGCCTTTTAACATCATTACTTGTCTACCATCCTTATTCATCACACCATCACCATCCTTATCCATCCTCATACCTTTAATTATTTCTAAAACTACCTCTTTTAATGGTCCCCCCCCCTTTATTGCCAATTTTTTCCTTTTTTTTATTTTCAAATTTCCCCCACCATCTGATTTACCAATTTCCATTGCAGTATCATTGCCTTTATCAGGAACACTTTCTGCCTTTCCTTGATGCAAGGTAGGACCGGTAGGACCGGCAGAAAGCGTTCCTGGTGAAGACAATGATACTGCATCTGCATCTGATTTACCCATTTCCATTGCAGTATCATTGCCTTCACCAGGAACACTTTCTGCCTTTCCTTGATGCAAGGTAGGACCGGTAGGAACGACAGGGTTACATTTTTGTGCTAATTTTTCAAGTTTGCCGGCCATATCACCTAGCCTAAAATCTGCTAATGTTTCTTTAAAACTTTTTACAACTAATTCTGCAATTAGTTCCTTTTCAGCATCGGTGCTAAAACTATTTTTTATATTTTTTAATGCATTAGTTATAAGGTCAATTTGGGCTTTCAATACCTTAAAGGCTAATAAGAGCTCACTAAATTTTGCTTCTAAACTCGTAGGTTCTGAAATAAAATTTAAATAAACATCACAAACTTTTAGAGCATCAAATAATGGCTTTAAAATAATTCTTAATTTTTCTTTACTGCAAGAAAAAGTTCCCTTATATACACGTACTAAATAGTCTTCAAAAGCTTCCTTTTTTTCTTTATAAGTATCAATAATTTTTGCAGTCATAACTTGTATTTTTGAAACATCATCACTACTTGAAACATCAGCAATATCTTTTTTATAAATATGATTTAAAATATTTGTCTTTAAATCTGTAATAATTTTGTTTAATTCTGCTATTATATTATATACTAATGTATCAACATGATAAAAAAGTCTAAGATAGTTTTCAAGCAATTTTAATATAAATTGTCGTTGTTTGTTGGTTTTTTCATTTCCACAATAATCTACCCTGAATATAAATAAAATTATAGACTTAATTAAATTCTCGACTATCGTTGAAAAATCTATTCTAAATAATTCTAATAATTCCGCTATACTTTCATAATTTGGGGAAGTTTTTTTTTTGTATTCATCTTTTATTTTCGTCAGTGGTGTGCCTCCTGTATGCTTTTTAATCTTATCATTTAATCCTGTATGCTTTTTAATATTATCATTTAACACTTCAAAAATAACAGTAGTTCTTGCTTGTACAACATCTTGTGTTGATGTATTAGAGTAAAATAATTCTAGTCCTTTATGTCCTCTTTGTCCCTCACTTCGTAATGTTTTAGAAATTTCTAAAACATATTTATCATGCTGCTCTGATGAATTTGATTTTTTTGGTTTAGTAGTATGATCTCCTTTCACATCTACCATATCTAGTATACAAAGATGTTTGGTGGCTAGTGGTGTAATAGCTGCTCCTTTTTTCACGAATCTCACGCCAGGAATTAATGCCTGTTTAAATATATGATCAATTAACGAATTATACCACGCGCATATTGACCTCATACAGCTCGCTCTTATTTTTTTTTCCATATCTGGAACATTAACAACAAAACATTCCTCAAATATTCTATAAAACGCTATTGTATTTTGATTAATTGCATTCATTATATTCTGATATGATTGTGATGGTAGTAATTTCAAAGCTTTATCAGCATTATCACGTGCTTCTTTAAATTTATTATCAGCAAATTCATGAGCTTTTCCTGGATTGCCACCATCATACATCACTGCGAATTGCGGCATGAAACCCTTTCTCTTCAATATTTCTATCCAATGTTTAAATTCTAGCTTAAAGATAATATCATCTTTATAAGTCTTAACGTTATTTATTATTTCAGATAAAAATATGACGCCAGATAATAAAAGGATGCATAACTCACGAATTATTTCATCACTCGGTTCTAAATAATTTGCTAATGATAAAGAAGTAGTTTCATTAGAATGTGGTATAACAGAAATATCGCAGAAATTAAATGATGATGCATTACCATCTAATTTCTTCTGCTGTGATAATGCAGATGCATTACCATCTAATTTCTTCTGCTGTGATAATGCAGATGCAGCAGATGCATTACCATCTAATTTCTTCTGCTGTGATAATGCAGATGCAGCAGATGCATTACCATCTAATTTCTTCTGCTGTGATAATGCAGATGCAGCAGATGCATTACCATCTAATTGCTTCTGCTGTGATATGCAAAAATTAATTTTTAATTCTTTACAAATCACATCTTTAAAGTTTTCGTAAAATGCAGGCCTTACTCTAATCAATATGATAGCAAAAAGAAGACGATGAAGATCTTCATATACTAGGTAATTTAAATGCATATTAATATATTGTTCGAACAAATTATATAATAAAAATGTAAAATGCCCAAGTGTTAATATATCATAGTTAGTTTTCATTAAAGGCAACATTACCTCCTTTGTCTTTGGGAATACTGCATCCATCTTTGTTGGGTAAAAATCTTTAATATTAGGCTCCAACTGCATCTCAGGAGCATGATCGCCACTTTTCTTACAAATTTCTTTTAATTCGTTATCAAGATAATATGGTTCAAAAGGTCTAAACCATAAAGTGTAATGACCCGCTTGAACCCCACATTTAATATACATACTATTTTTAGCAATCATATTAGCCATAATACGAAGAGTAGTTTTTAATGTACAAACACATTTTAATAAATGTGGAAAATATACAGTAATAGAATCACCAGCAGCATCACCAAAAATTTCGCGAATACGTCTATCATCGTTACTAGTAGCAAAAGCTTCTATATTATCACTACTTAATCGCTGAATATAATCTTTATAATTCTTCTTATGTTCCGCGTGTTTTTTCAATTGCATTGACGGGTTCACATTACCGCTATGTATCATGAATCTATCTAAAAAATTATCATCAAAGCTAAAGAGACGAACAGTTGGTTGTTGACTGTCTCCTTTTTCGGTAATAACTCTTGAGAATTTTTTTGTCATTCCTGCTGCTGGTGCTGCTTGTGCTGTTGCAGCTCCATCTGGATCTTTTATATCGAATATTTTATTTAAATTAAAAATACCTTTTACTCCAATATTATAAAGAATGCTAAAAATTAAAGTTGCAAAAAACAACATATGTTGATCCATTTTAACACTATCTGCAGGTAAATAATAAACGCCCGCGCCTCCAAATGTTTTCGGAGTTACTGTGCAGTCTTCAACCGGTGGGGTCGCATCAACTATACTAATATCAACTAACGCTTTATGAACGCTTCCCAAATTATTTTCTTGAAATTTATTCCACGCGCTCATAAAAACAGAACGTTCTAAAGGTGTAGCAAGCAGAATAGCACATTCCATTAATAATGCTATAACATATAAATATGTGTCGCTTGTTGCTGTTATACAACCTTGAGCTTTAATAAAATTATAAAAACGTTCGGCTGTTCCGGCTGTTCCGGCTGTTCCGGCTGTTCCGGCTGTTCCGGCTTCTTTTAATACTATATGACTAATAGTATTTAAAATAACATTTTCTCCAACTTGATCAAAATCGCCAGCACCTTTATTTGTTGCAGCAAATAGTAAAAACATTTTATTAGCATCTACTTCGCTATAACCGATACGTCTTAAATGATTTTTAAAGCAAGTTTTAAATGAATCTACCTTATTAGATTGGTTTGCAAACGCGATTACTGATTTAACACTAAAAAGGCTCGTACCTTTTAATTCACAATTAAAACTATGTTCCGTTATAGGATGAGCATCATCTTTTCCATCTTGTATAATGGTAGTTCTAATAGTTATACTTTTAGATTCACTATAATCAAATTTTGAGCCTTTTAATACATATTTAAAATATATACAACGTGTCAGACGAGCAAGCTGATCATCATAGTTACCATCAAAAATGGGTTCTGCTTGTGGTGGTGGAAAAGGTTTTTGAGTTTTAGCGGCAGTATATATTAATTCACTTTGATGACTTACATAAAATAAATGACAAAGATTTAAAATGAAAATTTCTACTATATTTCTATTATTGTTGTTATTGTTGTTACATGCAGGAGGTTCTTTACATCCAATTTTATAATGATCACCATCTTTTAAATGTTTAGTACCAGCAGTATCTTTTAAATTTGCAATATAAACTAATTGTTCATTACAACCTTCATCTTGAAGTAATTTATTTATTAGACTAGTTGTTGTATCGCGAGCGTAACATTTTGCATCATTTTTATTATTATGAAAACTGAGACCGAGCATCTTGAGTAATTTATGTACATCCATAGGTTTTTTTATATTAGGTGCTTTCCCGCGTTTTCCATTTAAATCGTGATCCCTATCTACTTTAAACGCTAAAGCTAAATTTTTTAAAAATTGTGTGTATCTAGCCTGGATGGCATTAAGAGAATCTGGATAAGTATCAGTAGAAGCTTGATCAGTAAATATTTCTTTAATAGTTTTATCTTCTATGTAATTCCAAACATCACTAATTATTTTTAAGAAGGGATTATCTGTTTCACCAAATACAACAAACATATTATTTAAAAAACATTTGAAAGAATCATAATCTGTAATTGTACAATCTTTTTCACTACTGAAGGAATTTACTAAATGTCTAAAACATATAGCAAAATTTACTATAGAAAATTTAGGAGGCTGTTTTAAACATTTATCATATGATGCTTCTCCATATTTTTTATGAGGTTGTAGTTCTTTTGCTGTTGCGGCTGCGGCCGCAGCTTCGTCTTCGTCTTCGGCTTCCTCCTCATCCGGATCATCCTCTTCATCCTCCTCTTCTTCTTCGTCGTCTTCATCGTCGTCGTCATCGTCGTCCCAGGAATCTTCCTCCTCATCCGAATCATCCTCTTCATCCTCCTCATCCTCTTCATCCTCCTCGTCGGGCATATCTATATCATCTAAACCGGTGGATGCGGCTTCGTCCACTTCCACATCCATTTGTATTATATATATATATATATCAATCTATAATATATACTAATATTATATTATAGGATATTATCACAAATCTTTTAATTTAATTAATAATAATCTTCAGATATACCAAATTATTCTAAGATGTTAGAAGCTATAAATATATAGACTATCCATAGCAATAATGGTAATATATATAGTGCAGCATTAGAGTTTTCGCTGAGAACAAGTAAGAATATTACATAGGCAATTAGAATGTAAATTATATTTAGGGATTCAATTTCGATACGATTCTTTCCGAGAGTTATGAAAGGATATGACAATGTATATATTATGATTATTATAATAGCAACAGAAGATATATTATTCCGCATTAAATAGTAAGAATATCCCAAGAAGCCTATCAATATCGTCCATATACCTAATATTATATATTCTCTTGACTCTTCGGGAATATCAGAAGAATCCCTGTCTTCTAATACAATATTATTATATTTCATATAAAAGTTAATAGATATCAATAAGATTACGGGAATAAGTATAGATAAATATAATACAATATTCATTTAATATTATATAATAAAAAATATTAAGTTAATAGTTTTTTCTTATTAATTTCGCCAGGATTCCACGAAACATATATCATATTAACATTTGGCTCTGGAAGTATTTGGACGAAGAAGCCATTATTTCTCAAAGATTCTACTATGTATTTTACACAGTCCTCTATTTTATATAGCGGTTTGCCGTATATATAATACGGTATCTCATAAAATATATTCATTCCGCCAATAGTCGCCGTATTCTTAATCTTCTTATGACATATATTAATTATACTATCAAATGTGACATATTTTGAAAGCTCCTTCTTGTCCTTCAATGTATATAGTTCTGCTAATGATATTTTAGGAGGCATTGGTTTAATATTTATATATATTTTTTATATAATCTTATATATTCGCAGACAGCTAACCGACAGCTAACCGACAGCTAACCGACAGCTAACCGACAGCTCATCTATAGTTTATAATTCCTTGATTTCATTTTTCTCTAATTCGTAAGATGATAACATATTGAGATTCGTGTATTTCGCTTCTTTATTAACATCTAACTTTACATTCTTGAGACCGGTTCTAAATAGCTGATTGATAGCATCGGCTTCAAGGGCATAATTATAATATTTTAAGTCGCCCATTTTAACAATTCCGGAAATATCAGTGGGATTATCGACATTATATTTTTCATCATATTTTACCATATTCATATCTAAATATGGCAAGTTCATATCTATTTTATCCATAGCTTCTCCTGATGTTTTACGGCCGGGACTGTTAGCACTATATTTCATATCAAAAACAGGGTTGATATAAAGGGGCGAATTGTTATTCTTAAATGTAGCCGAATATATATCTTGGTTGCTACCGTATATAGTCTCTAATTTATTTTCAAATATGAGAAGACCATTAATATATATTCGGCATATAGCGCGATTTTTAGTTAAAATGTTATTATTGTCCGCAATTTCCTTCATTACAATTGTAACCATAAACCATTTATTACTGAACTCTATATCATAGACGCCTATCATATTTTTATTTCTATCCCACCACGGCTTATTGTTGTCAACGCTATCACAGCGATTATATTTGGAATTATTTTGATATGAATCTGGCGATAATATATTGTTGTAATCTACTGCTAAATTTTTACCATCGGCACTTAATCTTACGAGCGGATTTTTTGTAAGTAATACAGGGTGTTTTATTGATGAATTAGAATTATCCGTACTTTTATACATACAATTATAATTAAAATCATTATTGTAATAAAACTGCTTTTCTCCTTTTAGAAACAACAATATATCTTTATTATTCTCGTTTTTCAACTGCGTTATTCTTCCTTGATCTACATATAACCAAAAATTATAAGTATATTCAGCACCACCTTGCTGATTTATAGAAGGCGATATATCTCTATATTTTTCGTGCGATCTGTTCTTCGTATTATATTTCAATTCTCTTACATCGTTAAAATCTATAATGCCATTAAATATCTCTGTCTCCTTTCTAATATCATTATTTCCTTTAAACATATGATGTAATTCAATGAGGTATATATTATAGGCGACATATCCCATTAACAATAATATTATTAATGCTATAATAACTTGGGTTACAGGGTTATACTCCATTATTTGTTTATCTCTATCTATTTAAAATATGGAAATAAAAATAATAATTTTATCGGTTAATTGCGTTTATCCGATTATTCGATTATCCGATTATCCGATTATCGGGATTATTGTTCTAAAGCGTCGGAACCCTTAATTTTATATATGGGGTTTCTTATTCCGTAAGATGATAATCCCATAGAAGCTAAGACCCCTTTCATCGGTCCGGCGCTATACTCTTTATATATGTCGTTTCTATTCATATCATAATTGAATATGCTGAACTTGCTTACTAAACCCGAAAATCCATAGGTTTCGCCACCAACCTTATCGCCCCCAATATGTAGCTCGCCTTCATTATTTAAGTTTAATTTACTGACATTTAGATAATTTGAAGGCTTGTAATACTCGCGTCCGCTATTAACATTGTTTTTATCTTGTACGGTTTGGTTATTTTCAGTTTTTGAATAGTTGCCATCTATAAATACATTGATTGTCCCGCCACCTATATCATTTATTACAATACCGACATGTACCCATCTTTGTAAAGGTATATATTCAATCTCTATGCCTGTTACTGCACCACCAGAATGAACCATAAACTCTTGTTCCGACGAATTAATTTTTACTTCAGGACTATCATTTTTATTCATCGGAAATCTTACTTGTAGCGTATTTTTTTCTTCTCTTAATCTAATATATATCGTTGAATCTGTAACAGTATAATCGCCGTCCGCATTTTTCTTGGCTATATGAGCGACATGTCTGTATTGTCCGCTGGCAGCACTGATATCAAAGATATATATCCAGAAACAATATGTTCTTTTGTTACCGTTTCCGCTTTCTAATTTTTGCGTGAATGGGTATACACGGTGTTCAGTACATATTATCGGCATTTCAGTTCCCGGTATTAGTATTTTTTGCTGATTTATAACTGTGTCGGTTATAATATAATATAAGATATAGCATACGAATGCTGCGATAACAAGTAGGACAACTATAAAATATAATGAGCTCGAGCTGTCGGACATAGCATTCATTATGGCATCTTTAGTATTTTCTACTGATATATTACTTACAGCCGAAGATACTATTTGAGTACTGGCAGATATAGCCTCAGACCCTTTATTTACTACTCCGTTATTCATTATACCTTCCTTAGAACTGCTTACAAAATCAGATAAACTATCTTTGACATTATCAAGAACCCCTTTGTTAGCTTCAGCAACTACCCCGCTCATATTTATTTGATTATCTATTTAAAGGAAATAAATTTTCTATTGCATAAATTAATATGATAATTTGAAACTTGATATAAAGGAAAATTATTGCATTTATAGGTTTGCTTAATATTCTTCTTTTGCAAAGATAAATAGCTTAGCATTTTAGTAAATTTGCCTATGTTTGATACAGCGCCTTTCTTGTATTTTAATAATGATAAATAATAAACATTAGATGCAAATATAGTAATACAGGCCTCGTTATTGTTTTTAAACATATAATAATCATATAGACACATAATCTCTATAAAGTTATTGTAATATTCTATTTTATTTTTTAGCGATATTTTGCGATTTTCCAACTCTATTATAATATTTTCGTGAAATTTGAGGGGTATCATCCACGGGTCTTTATTAATTATGCGGATAACCTGATTTCTGTCAAATATATTCAAATATAATATATTAATATCGCAATCATTCTCGATACGCTCTTCATATAATATCTCATTACTATCTTTTTTAACATCACAGAATATCTTCTCCATATTCCCATTAGAAATCTTATATAAATGCTCTAATTCTTTCTTAGAATGCGAATCAGTATGAGCGTCATTTTGCATCATATCTATTACATCTTCTTTTGCAGGAACGATAATCTCATATATCTTACAGTTTTTCTTAATATCCCCTATCTTTTTAATAATCTCGTTGTTTGATATACATATTATAGGGATATTTTTAATTTTACCATCAGTTAATATTTTTAGAAGCGTAGTATTAATAGTTTTATCCGATATATAGATACAATCAAAATTATCAATTACAATTACCTTGTTCCGTATATTCCCCGTTAATACCTGTAATAGCGAGGATGTCGCGCTTTTGAAAATAACATCATTCAATTGCTCCGAATTAAAGCAGTTATTATTGTTAATATTTATAATCTCGTAATTTAAATAGTCGCATATTTTATTTATAGAATATGTTTTACCTACACAAGTTTTACCCGTAACTATAATACAGCTGTCCGTAGAAATCTTCTTTTTATAATTGAAATCGCGCAGCCACGATATTATGCTGCAATATATCTCTTTATTACCACACAATTCCTTCATAATGCCCTCGTCTCTGTTCCGGACTTCGCAATCCTCCTGAATTATAAGAGTGCTCTTTGTATTATTCGCATCTTTCTTCCTAATCTTATTATTCTTCTTAATATCCTTCGCATTATTCATATAACTATTATATATTTTAAGTATTAAGTATTATGTATTATGTATAAATACATTCAATTATTAATACAGCAATAAATAATATTAAAGCTAAAATTGGCAAGAATAAAATCACCGGCATTATAGTAGTTTTATCATTATTGTAATAACCAAAGGATTTCATTTCGCCGTTAGAATTAAACATTAAGCTCGGTTGCGTAGTGAATATTAATATTACAATTAGCAAATATATGGAGAGCGTTATTAATTTTCTAGAAAACATTCTTTATCTACTATTTTAATAAGGAAAGAAAAAAATGAAATACATATTAATAACTATTCTAATATTATTATCACTAATAACCATTTATTTAATATATATATCATATATTAAAAATCGCGAAGAAAAATTCACATCATATAGAACAGTATATATTAGCGATAACATAGATAACCTTAATGACTACGACGGCCGCGATATAAATTCCAGCGCGACCGCAAGCACCGCAAGCACCGCAAGCACCGCAAGCAGAGAAAAACAGGCGACATTTGCTATATCAAGTGATGTTATGGTGAAATCTATAGATTATATGAAAAGGAATAACAAGATTTCAAGATATATATTGGGAGTAAGTACGGATGATTATAAATTGCTAATAGACCCCTACATAAACAAGTATATCTTAAATAATAAATTAAGTAATACTGAGGTATTTAAGGACGGCATATTTGTTTGCTTGAGTCCTACGAGGTTTGGTATAGAACAATGTATATGGGACTTTACGAATAAGGTAGTCGCATATGTTTATATGAGCGATTATCTATTTATTCAAGCGCTTATTAAAGCATATAGACAAGATATAAAAAGCATACGATTGCGTAAAATTAAATTGGAAGATTTAAAAAGGTCAGATAAACAGTTTGATTATTTAATAACATATGTTGTTATTGGGAGCGAATATATGGCAATACTGAAATATTCCAAATATTTTATAAGCGGTCTCAAGGATATGGATATATCCAGGATAAAAGCATTTTATCCAGTAATTAAAGCGAACTACGAAAGCGTTAGGTTTTATTTTAATAAAGATACCGAAAATACCGAAGATACCCGAGATACTACTTACGATTTATATTTAAGCAACGATAAAATGCTCCTGCCTATTATGAACTATGATATAGTAAATAACATAGAAAATTTCATAACGAGATTAGAAATGCCTAAAGATTATTTGGAAGTCATAGACGAATCCTATGGAGGCAATACAGAGTTCGGTAACAGCGGAAGCTACGGCTGTTATGGAAATAATAAGATTGTCAATAAGTTTGAATGCGATTCCTATTATACTAAGGAGGGGAATCCGAAAGATTATTACAGTATCTGGGATAAAAAATGTGCGACTAACGAAGAATGTCCTTATTATAAGAAAAATACTAGATATGAAAATAGCAGAGGTGGTTGTATTAACGGAAATTGCGAATTTCCTGTAGGTGTCAAAAAGATAGGCTATACCAAATATAATGACGAAGATTATAATAGAGCTCTATGTTATAATTGCCAAGATACGACGGATTTAAATTGTTGCGCAAATATTAAAGAATTACAAGATAAAAATGGCAATAGCAATGGTAATGGTAATGATGTAGGAATAAATAACGACTATGTATTTGAAAACGATACAGAGGATAGAAAGAAAAATAATTTAAATACAATAATTTCCTTATTAGATTATAGAAGTATATAACATATGAAGGATACTAATATTATATTCATATATAATTTTATATCTATTTTTATAATAATTATCATATATTTTTTAGTTATCCATAGGTATTTATTAAATGACATAGGATACAGTAATAATGCAGGAAATGAGTATTTTAGTATGAAAGATGCTGATATTCATTATAATAACAAATTCAAATATATGCCCTCAAATACGAGAATTATGTATGAAAATACCGGGACATATCCTTGGAACAGACATATAATAAACTCAAGCATACCCTATGATGTTAATGTTAAAAAGGAGGCGATTAATGTTTATTATTATGAATATGATAATAATACATATAACGAAAAATTAAAAGAGGTTTTTAAAAATACTTGCGAGGAGTTAATAATAGCTGTAGAAGGTAATAAATGGGGCAAATGGCAAAACCCGAAAATGATTAGAGATGACGATAATAAAATTAAGACATTACTCAAATATTACCAGGGAATATACGATTTTATCTATAATAAACTGAATACTAACAGTATTATGGATTTGCCCGGCGAAAGTATTAAACATAATATACAAATTGTCCACGATATTATGAATAATTATAGGCAACACAGCGAATATCCTGAATATTATATGTTTGATATTGATATGATATTATACAGAGCCGGCAAGTTTCAAGGAAAACACATCAAGGCTATTGCTATTACAAACGGTGTCGTAATAAACATCATATTAATAAAAATAATCGGGGTAATATCTGAAGATAATATCGTGCTATTCCCTTACAAAGGACACGATATTAACACTAATAAAAATAGCAACTTTAATCAATTTGTTCCTATGAAATATGGTATGGTAGATAATGATGCCAAGAATAGCAGAAAAAATACATTTGATGTTAGCGATACCTATTTAGATAAGGAGCTCGAAGATATTATGTATAAGAAATTATTAGAAGAAAATATACCCGAAGATGTGGATATCAGCAACAATAACTTCATAGCCTCTGCTGCCGAACTCAAGGCGAGCGCAAAAGACAGATGTCGCCTATAAAGCCATTGCGATTCCTTGCCAATTCCCTTCGGTATTATTTATATGCCCGAGGATATGCATAGATTCTGTTATATTGATATGGCGGTATAGTATATGTAATGTTAGTATTTATGCTACCGCTACCGGCATTTATTTTTGTATTATTGCTGACTTCGGTATCTTCATCATCACTATTATAGTAAAAAAGGCTCTTTATAAAACGATTCATCATCTTTATTTTTCTATGTTATATATCGCTTATACATTTATATATATATTTATATTGCATTAGTAGATAAATGGATATTGATAAATCTCTAAAAATTATTCAGGCTAATATAAGGCGTAAGATGTTGCGAAGGAAATCATCTTCATCTAATAAATCCGTATTTGTTGAGGATTATATTAAGAGTAGCCTTGCGAGTAGCTCAGCGAATAGCTCGGCGAATATCAATGCGATAGCTAATGCCAATAAAATATCTAAGTTTCTAAAAAGCAAACTTATAGTTGATAAATATACACTTGATAATCGCGTTGCATATTTTAATTATATTAGAAAGAAATTGGAAAAGATTAAGGACGACGATTGTTTGGATAGAAAAAAGTATTCTCAAGTCGAAGGATATACAGTTCGCGACATATTAAATCTTGAAAAGAAGATAAGTAGTAATAATTTTGGTGGCGAAATTTATAGGACTTCTGTAAAGAATGCCGTAGGTGTTTTTCCTATAGCAAGTAAGATTATGAATAAGTCCGATGATAATTTATATGAGGTTAAATTGATGTCAGACATTACGCACGATATAATAAGAAAGAAAATCTCCAAGCATTTTCTAATAATGTATAAATCCTGTCTGTGCAAGAAAAAAGATTATAGTAATTCGAGAGCAAGCTTAGTATCGGTCAATGAGATAGCGAACGGCGACATCAATATGCTAATAAATAACCGAGATGTCATATTTAATAAAGAATTGTTATATAACATCTTGTTTCAAACATTTATATCTATCGGAACATTCCACAATCTAATAGCGCATATTCATAGCGATTGCCACGGTGGCAACTTCTTATGGCATTATAACAACGAGAGTGGATACTATCATTATATCTTTAATGGCAAGAACCTGTATCTGAAAGCCTGTAAGTACAACATTATGATATACGATTACGGATTTTCTAAAAAAATTAAGAAGAATAATGTTAAAAAAATAATGGACGACTATTTACTTATAATCCCCGCATTCTTAAACGAAGATTATGAAAATGATAAATCTTTATCGCCCGACAGTAATGTCAAAAGCGAGTTAAACGAAATCATAGGTACTCTAATGAAAGTATATAAAATGATGGGAGCCGAAGGAAGCAAATCGAGCCCTAAGAAAATACAGAAGGATATTTTTAGTACTATTATAAACGAAGTGTTCAAAAAATATCAGCTGAATAATATGTTTATAACTGACTTTGATTCTGGCGAATCTCTTAAATCATCCAAGAGACCGCGCAATATTATCAACAAAAAACCCTATTATATAAATATATAATGCCAGAGCCAGGCCCGAGTGCAAAGCTACGATATATAAATATATAAATAGTATATTATAATTATATAATTATTATACATTAAAAATGAAATTAATTAAAAGATATATATCTTTGATAGAAAGTGATAAAAAATATAGCGTAGCCGGTTTAATATTCGGGTGTACTGGTTCATATTATAGCGTCTATGCTAATGAACACGTAAGTAAAATTATGCTCGGAGATTTCTCAAAAGAGCGATTGCTACTGCTATTTTATTCTAATGTAATTGCTATGATTGCCTGTTCATTGCGAGGTGCCTGTTTTACATATTCGCAAAACTGTATGAATATCCGATTGCGCAAGATTATATATGATAAGTTAATTAATCAGAAAACGCAATTTTACGAAACAGTCCCTGTTAATAAACTCCTGGAATATATAAATAATGATGTGCGCATAGTATCTGATAGCATTTCACTAAATGTCAATGTTATATCGCGGTCTTCTGTTCATGTCATTGCTACTATATGGATGCTCAATAAAATATCGTGGAAGCTTACTATAATTGCTTGCTTACTTATTCCATTTAATATGGCTATATCAAAGTTATACGAGAAAGCTAATAAAATTGTTATGAAAGGCTATGAGGAACTGAATAAAAGCGTAGGAACCTATATACACGAAACTATTTCGCACATATCTATTATGAAAACATATGCCGTAGAAGATATCGCGATGAAGAAGCACAATACGATGAGCGATAAACAGCTTGGATATATATTTAGACAAACGCTGTTATATGGGGCGAACCTGTTATTAATTAGCAATTTGCCGACATTAACCACAATAGGTATTATAATGGCCGCGAAATATTTGAATAATACCGAGGGGCTTGTTTCGTTCATTCTCCATAATCAAAGCCTGTACGAGAATGTTATGGCTATCATACAATATAACAACGAGTTCATTAAATGCCGAGAGCCTTATAAGCGCATAACAGAATTGCTTGATTCTGATAAAAAAAACAAAGGGTACTATATTCCGCGAGATAATACTTTGAAGGGAAAAATAGAGTTCTCAAATGTATCTTTTAAATACGAGAAAGCCGAAGGCAATTTAATAAACAATTTTAATTTTAAAATAAATCCAGGCGAGAAAATTGCTATCATCGGCAATTCGGGTTCGGGGAAAAGTACTATTGTAAAATGCCTGATGGGTATTCTTTCATTAAATTGCGGCAATATCTATATAGATGATATAGACTCCGGAGTATATGATAATAAATGGTTGAAAGAAAGGATTGGTTATGTAGCACAGGATAGCATTTTATTCAGCGACACGATAGCTAATAATATTGCCTATGGTATTGAGAATCCGCGCAAAGAAGATATTATTAACGCAGCGAATCGCGCAAATGCTCACGAGTTCATCTCTAAGCTTCCTAATAAATATGAGACGCAATTGGAAGGAACAGAGCTTAGTTCGCTATCAGGGGGACAGAAGCAGCGCATATCTATTGCAAGGGCTTTGATAAGAACACCGAATATATTAATATTTGACGAGGCGACTTCTGCGCTGGACCCAGAATGCGAGGAATTGGTACAAAATACTATAAAAGAATGCTTTGATGACAAAAGCATAACTATGATTATAATAGCGCATAGGAGGTCGGCTCTTGAATTGGCCGATAAAATATATAGATTTGAAAACTCGGCTTTGACAGATGTAACAGAAGAAATAAAGAATCATAAAAGTTAAAAGTTAAAAGTTAAAACCGGAAATAAAAGATATAATATGTAGAATATGTAGAATATGAAAATATATTTTGTAAATAATATAAACAATATAAACAATAATAATCGGAATGTTATTAAAGTAGCTACGAATAAAAAGAATTGCGATATCAATATTAAAAATCACCTGGATATCATAAGTATATCTACGAAAATCAAGACATTATTGAATTACAATAATAATCTCAAGAAGAAAGTCATATTTAATTTGGAAAAATTGGATAATCGCTTTGTTGAAGCATTCATATATAGGATATTGCAGGGCAATTATTATTTTGATAAATATAAAAAGGCTAAGCGAGAAGGAGCAGTTCTTTATTTCTATGTCCCGCGAATGAGTTGCGAAAACAGAAAGAATATTAATAATATAATTAATGGCTCATATATAACAAGGAATATAATAAATGAACCCTCTAATATAGCTACACCCGATAATTTCGCCAAACACGCAAGGTATATGTTTAAGGATATTAGAAATACCAAGATAACCGTATTTAACGAGAAACATATGAAGAAGATGGGATTAAATCTAATCAATGCTGTGGGCAATTCTTCGCAGAATAAACCGCGCTTTTTAATAATAGATTATAATCCGCCGGGTCCTTCCGGTCATTCGGGTACTTCAGGGAAAAAGAAGACTGTTTGTTTAGTAGGCAAAGGGGTTACAATAGACACTGGCGGATATTCTATGAAAAAGCCCGATAGTATGATTAATATGTATATGGACAAAGAGGGTGCTGCTATATCAATCGGTATTTTGCATACTTTGGCTAAGGAAAAATATAAGAATCGCGTAGTATGTTTATGTCCTCTGGTAGAAAATATAGTATCAAGAGGCTCTCTGAAACCCAACGATATAATTAAGGCATACAATGGCCAGACTGTGGAAATTGTCAATACTGATGCGGAAGGAAGATTAATTTTAGCAGATGCCCTTACTTACGCGTGTAATAAATATAAACCAGATTATTTATTTGATTTCGCGACATTAACTGGGTGGTCTGAGAGAATAAATTGTCACAGCAGTTTCACATATTTTACATCAAACGAACAAATCGCAGATAATATACAGGCCTATGGCAATAAATATTGTGAAAAAAATATAAGAATCCCGGCGTGGCTTGAATATATATCATTCATTAAATCCAATATAGCAGATGTAAAGAACTCGGGATATGAATGCAAAAACAGCGAGGGCTTAATGGCGAGCTTGTTCTTGATGAACTTTATACCAAAAAAATATAGGAAAAACTGGAGCCACTTTGATATTAGAATGTCAAACTATAATAATACCGTAAATATAGCCGACGGATTCGCGACATTCTACACAATTATAAAAAACATATAAGTTATCCCCCCTCACCCACAAGCCTATATCTATCTCTCATTTTTTCTTTGCTATACCGCACAATATTTCTATCTGGTATCTAATTTTGCGAATAAATCTTCCATACTAAGTCCGGCAATTTCATCTCTATTCAACGATTTCTTAGGAGACGCCTTAGGCGATGGCTTAGGCGATGAAGATTTAGCAGATATATTTGGAGATGTCTTGGGTGATGGTTTTGGTGATGGCTTAGGTGATGTCTTAGGTGATGTCTTGGGTGATGTCTTAGGAGATGTCTTAGGTGATGGTTTTGGCGAGGAAGATTTAGCAGATATATTTGGAGATGTCTTGGGCGATGGTTTAGGTGATGGTTTAGGTGATGTCTTGGATGATGTCTTGTGTGATGGCTTAGGTGATGTCTTAGGAGATGGCTTAGGCGAGGAAGAAGATTTAGCAGATATATTTTAATATATATTATTATTATTAACAAACTGTTTATTGTATCTTAGTAGTGTTATTTTTCTATTTTATAAGTTAAAGCCTTTATAATACAATATCATAAGCAAAAGAAAAAATATATAACATATAATACTTAATATTATCATTTAATTGCTACTACTCGCTAATACACACATCACAGCACCCGAAACAATTTAAATCTTACTTACCAGGGATTTTGATGGGCGGAAGACTTTTCCTGTTTTTCTTCAAGGGCATCTGAGGCTCTTCTACAGCTTCTTCGTCGGGCTGTTCCTTAGGCTCATCTTCTTTGTCGGTTGATGGCTGCGATACTTCTTCCACCTTCATACGATACTGCTTGAGCAGAGCAACCTTTTCCCTGGGAGTAAGCTTGGACTTTTTCTTAGGCTCTTCTTCGTTGTCGGTTGTTGGCGGAGATACTTCTTCCACCTTCATAAAATTATTTACAACGGCTGGAGCTGGCGCCGGAGCTACGCCAGCTTTTTCTTCCTTGCGCTTCTTCCATTCTTCGGCAATCTTACCGAATCTTTGATTGCTCGGCAAATCCGGAAACTTTTCCTTGATGATTGGTTGATATTCCTTAACAAACACCTGATATTCCGTAGGAGGTTTCTTAGCCTTGTCTTCGCCATTCTCGTCCTTTTCGGCGACCACTGTCTTTTTGCTTTTGCCCTTTGCATTGCCTTTTGCATTCCCCTTCATTTCTTCAACGGCATATTTGAGAGCTTCCTTGTGATAATTAGCAACTTCCTTTGAATCATCAATAGCATCGGGCATTTCGACAATCTTTTCCTTGTAAATAACGGAGAGAGTTTTGGCAGACATCGCGGTTTATGGTAATAATCATTTTATAAATGACAATCAATTTTTATATTTTTTGCACACATTTTATGACATTTTTGATAAGGAAGAATTTAGTTTTTGATATATTCTCATAACAGGAAGAGGGGGCTGAGGATTATCTGAGTAAAATAATAAAATAATAAAATAATAAAATAATAATATAATAAAATGAGTATTCCAATAATGTCATTTGAAACTCTAAGAGATATTATAGCTAATCCGGAAAATGTTTATAGTCGCAACAAGAGTTTTCAGAGCGATAATCAAGAAATTAAGAAGTTTACTACAACTGCTACCGATGTTTTAAATATGATTAATGGCGACAAAAATATCTTAGCAGATAACTCATATAATGACAAAATTAATGAACAAAATGAGATTGATAAAAACACGCCATATATATATGAAAGCGATGAAATTAGAAGAGGTTTGTAGGAAATATATATTATAATAATATATATTAGAATATAAATGATTGACAATATTGAATTAATATTAATATCATTACTAATATTAATATTATCAATAATAAGCTTTCTCCCCCTAATTTACTTAAATTATGCAAAGGATTTAAATAATAATATAAATAATTATAACAATATATGCGATTCTAAGAAAAATATCTATGAATCTGATATCAATATTAAAAATACTTATATGTGGAATCTGTGTAATCATCTATTTGATTTTAATGTAATTCAGAAGAACTTTAAAAATTATACGGCCGATAAGAAGCCTACTGACAAATATAATGATATTATAAATATCAATCGCGACCTGAGTATTGTTAATGGCGAGTTCAATATTATGAAGGTATATAATGATTATTTACATAGTGGCTTGCCTTTATTTATCGTAATGTGGATATTCTTTATATTGCATATTATCAACATCACATATAATATTAAAAACAAGGATAGTATTTTTAAATACAACTACTTTTTGCATTCATCAAGTTATTTATTCCTACACGTTGCCGTAATAACTATAATATTTTCACTAATCCTAAAAAAAATAACTGAGATATATGCCGATACAAAAGCATACGAATATATAATGCTTTTGAAAGAATTGGATATATTGATAAAGGAAAATAAAACAGAACCGGCTTTCCCAAATAATCAGTTTATGACTATTATTAAAAATTACAGCGGAGAAGATATTACTTCCGTCGCCGATATTATATTTACAAAAGATTTGATAGACGAACTCGCCAATTTACATAAAAATATTATTGCTAATGGCGAATATCTGCGCAATATAAACGAATACAACATAACATTGGAAAATATAGATAACTTCAGGTATTATAATAATAAGGAGACGATAGAAAAATGCAACGAAGAGATTGAAGATGTAACGCGATTTACTATTGTATATTTTATAATATTATTCTTCCCCATCTATATGCTTTCACAAGCTTCTAAATCAAACTTTACAACAATTGCCGTAATAACTATTATAGTATTCGTATTATTTATATCGGGCTATATTGTTAAAAAAAAACTTGAATAGATTCATTTTCTTTTTTTCTTTATACTTATTAAAATGCGTATCATTATATTTATCGTATTTATTATGATGATAATAATTTATATAAATGAATTAAAAAATATATCGGCCTCTTTTTTTCAAATAAACTATATTAAAGATGTCGCCGACATTAACATTAAAAAGCATTGTAACGATATTTATTGCGAAGCCGAGACGGGGAGATTTAATATAGCAAAGAATAGCTATAAACTTCTCTTGCCAAACGATTTCTATAACACTAAAACATACTACTTTATGATATTGCTAATAATTATAATATTCTATATTAATACACTTTATAACCTTATTAAATACAATAATTTATATTATCCTTACATCAGCAATGACGGCGGAACGATATGTATAACAATAATAAAAAACACCCCATATATATTCGCGTTTCTAACATTAGTAATAATAATAGTAACGCTTGTTGCGAGATATGCTCCGACAGAAACCGAGGGATATAGAAACTATTTTAATATAGACAATCCTGTCGTAAGCGATTTTGACAAAGTTTTAAACATAAACAGTATATATAATTATATTTTGCTTACAATAGCTACAATCTTCTTAGTATATTATTTTAGCACCACAATGTGTAATAAGCAAATTTATACATATCCATTGGGAGCTAATAAATTGGCTATTATCAATCAAAATATGAGTATGGGCTATCTGATAATTACGATATTGCTGACATATTTATTATTAAATATTATGAATATACTGCTATCCTTCGCAGACAATAAATATCCTAAATTGAATAACAATAACTATAGAGATATTATAACAAAAAATTATAAGCAAGTATTAAATAATACCATCGAACTAACAAAAGAAAAAGTATTAGCCGGATGTTATACAAATGCTTTGTCCGAAGCCAATATTACTGATGCTAAAACTAACGGATATGGACACGATATAATGTATTCAAAAGATAAAGAAGAAGAAAATAATAGTTACGGGATTACTACAGCTGATAACACAGTTGGAGCTAACAATAAAATTCACGCAGTATTATATACAAAAATAGATTATATTTCTAACAAAGATTATGCCGATGATTATGATATAGGCGACTTAAAGGTTAATTATTATTTTAAATACATTTCGCCATTAATACCTCGCGCTATAATTGATAAATTGACAGACGGTGCTTCTACTACTCCTACTAAGAGATATCACCACTTATATAAAAAGAATTATGAACTATATAAAGAGGATATACATACTTTAAAAAATAAAGATGGTGATGGCGAAAGAACGATAATATCTAAATATAAAGATAATGATACTGCATCATATGATGCATATTATATGATAGATAATATACGAATTGGCCTTTTTAACAAAGATAATGACAAAGATAATAAAAGAATAGAGAAACTATTGATATTATTCGATTATATTAAACCTGCAAAGAATCCTCAAGCGCAACCTGAAATTACTCCGACTCCTCCTACTATAGAAACGGAGACAGATTTTAAAAAATGTTACGATGCATTACTTAATGTGCTAATCTATTTTTGCATTAATGAAATAATATATTGGAATGAATATAAGAGTAAGGAAATATATGATAATGAGAATTTAAACAATTATGAGTATATAGAGAGTACGATATCTCCCGACTACGAGAAACACACTATTTTATTGAATTTAATTAAATATTTAAAAGACCAGAAGGCAAATAGTAAAAAAATTACAGATAATGCAACGATTAATACTGTTTCTATTTTAAAAGATAATTTGATTCGCGAGATAGAAAGATATACTGATTATGATGGCAAAGATAAGTCTTCTAAAGATAAAAAGCCGTTTTTTGGCAAGGAATATAATATTTCGAGTAATATTACAGAGGTTAAGGAAAACTTCACGGCCGATATATCATACGGCTCTTCAAATACATTTTACGAACAATATTTTAATATTTCAAACAATGATGTGAGCGCCAATGATATAGAATATAAATTAGGAAACTATTTCGTTAAAAATATAAAGTTCCTAATATACTTTGTTATAATAATTATAATAATAGCTATCCTATTAATAATATTTTTATACAGAAGTGAAAACGCCTCATTAATGACATTCTCATATGATATAATTATGCCTTTATTGATATTGCTTATATTTGTAATATATATATATTTATTTATGAACTTTAATACAAATTATAATCTAAATGTCATATATGGCCTATTTGATAGTTCATATAAACGCGATTTAAATGATATGAATAATCTTATAATACCTTTTATTAAACTTCATAGCAATCGCAAAGCTAAATATGATAGTAATTATTACGATTTATATATAATCACAAATGTGCTGGCATCCTTCTTATATAGCGATGATGAATATGATAAGACGAAATATAAAAACATATACAACAAAAAGGAAGAAGATAAACCCGATATCATATATAGCAAAGACGAAACCATAGATTATAATGAGTTTAAAAAATATTACAACGACCAATTTACAATTATAAACGAAGAGTTTAAAAAGGATTTTGCTACACTAAAAAATAGCATAGATACTGCGAATGATTATAATCTTCGCAAATTATACAACAATATCAAAACTAATATTAAAAAAAATACAGCACCGCACGCAGAATACACTATAACAGATATTAAAACACCGGGTTTTGATTATCCTGAGTTTGTTAGCTCTTTTAAAAAATATTCTGATAAGATTGTAAATATAATATTGATATGTTTAGAATTATTTGGAAATAATAAGGATGCTTATAAAAAGAATAAGTTTGTCAAGGATAATTTTTATTTTGAGAAAGATAAGAGTGGCAATTTTATACCTCATAAGTTTAGATTAAAAAAAGCGGTATTTGATAAGAATTATGAAAATGCGAGCCAGTATATTAAATTTGACAATGATATTAAAATATATATTAGCAAGGGAGATAAAAAAGAAAAAATAGAAGGGATTGTTAATAATTATATGAATATCCTTTCACTATTCCAATATAATTACATATTAAGCGATGGCTATGATAGTATCGACGATACCGATATATTAAAAAAAGATATAATAGATAATGCAAAAGACAGAGGAATTGATGAACCACAAAACTATTTACATCAATATAAAAATAAGAGGCTAATTTCTTTAATATCTAATACAAAAGGCTTTGATAAAAGCTTTGACAAAAAGAGCTTTATATTGGCAGATGATACTTTTAAATATTCCAAACCTATTCCTATTACGATAGCTAAACTTACAGAGAATAAAGAAATTACACCAGTTGATGCCGCAACTATTACTCCATATGTTGCTGGGTTAATTACCAAAAAGATTGCAGAAAAATTTAAAGCAAATGCTGTTGCTGCTCTTACACCAGAAGCAAAGGATGCTCTTACACCAGAAGCAAAGGATGCTCTTACACCAGAAGCAAAGGATGCTCTTATACCAGAAGCAAAGGATGCTCTTACACCAGAAGCAAAGGATGCTCTTAAACTTGCAGTGGCAGATGTTATGTATGTTTATACGAATATTATAGAAACCTATAACATAAATGTCTCTAATATTAGTGATAATTATTTAGAAAATGTTGTTAAGACTATTTGCTATCAAGTTGATAATAGAGATGTTCTTATGAACGAAGAAGGAAGCGGTGGCGGCAGTGGCGGCAGTGGCGGTGGTGGCGGTGGAGCTGGTACTGTTATAGGCAGTCGTAAAATAAATAATAAGAACGGGGATGCGCACGATAACCAGGTAAATATTTTACATAAAGCCAATCAGTGCGTAAGTTATGATTTTGCCACTAATTATACGGCAAATTTGATTATGTTAGGAATTATTTATTCAATAGGATTATACAATAATAAAATATTTTAATACATTAAATAAAGAGGGCATTTATAATAATGGCAGATACTGAAATATTAAAAGAATTTCAGCAACCTTATAATTATATGTTGTATTCTAAGGAAGAAAATATAGAAGAGAATTATAGATATAGATTGTTGGCTAATATATTTACGGATACAACATATAGCCCGAAAGATGATATGAAATATTTATATTTATTCGGAATATTCCCTTGTGATAATATGCCGGCTTCATATATACCTTTTAATTATAAACAGTTATCGCGAAACTTCAATAGAATATCTAAAAATAACACATTTACAAAAGAAGATTATGCAACAGAGTTCATACCAGGGATGGATTATAAAAAGGAATTGTCTGCAAAGTTAGATAGACTGATTAAGGGTTTTAGGAGCAAACACTCTATATACAATAATTTATATACTACACCTTTTATTATAATACTAATAATATTCTGGGCGGTAGTAATATTGAGTTTTATGTATATATTCTACTATTATTATTCGTCGGCCTTTAATTATATATTATCCTTTGTACTATTTGCCTTGCTCCTATTTGCTATAATATTCAAGATGTTTTATATAGTTCATAGTTCATAATAGCTCATTCCGCTATAGCTATATTTATAGTTATAATTATTATTTTTATTTTTATCTATAATACCTATAAGGAAGTATTATTTTTAATTAATAATGGATAAAAAAATTAAGTTCGCCAATATATTCAATAATAACACATATGACCCAGACAAAGATGACGACGAAGATATATATGATATATCACCAGCAGATATATTGATTCAAGATATAGATTTGAAAAGGAACTATAATTCACGATATAGATTCTATACTGAACTTTTAAAAATATATAACAAGAACCCTAAGATTATTAAGAAAGTATATACGAAGTTGAATGCCATAAAAGATTTAAATGGTATGGAAAAGAAATTATTATCAGAACTAATTTATTATAATAATAAACTGGATAAGACTACCGGTGGCGGAGGCACAAACAGGAAAGGTCGTGGCGACGGCAGAAGCGGCAGGAAAAATAGAGACAGAGGCGGTTCTGGTACAGCTGGTACAGATGGTACAGCTGGTACAGATGGCGTGGGTGACGCAGGTAATGAGGGTGGCACAGCTGGTACAGCTGGCACAGATGGCACAGATGGCGCGGGTAATGCGGGCGGTACAGGTGTATTAAACGGTTACAAGGAATCGAAGCTAAGAGAAGTCTTTAAAAAAGACTATGATATGCCTAATATATCAAAGCTTAATAAAAATATCAATGAAAAGAATCAGAATTCAGTCAAAGATACAGGCGACAAAATAACCGATTTTAATAATCAAATTGATAAATATTATGATGACATAGAAGATGCTGACGATAACAAAGACACTATAGCAGGTCTTGATAAGAAAATTAAGAAAAAAATAATAGAATTTGAGAATGACCCTGAGAATACTTTTAATTATTTAGAATTGACTATAGAAGATAGGCTCGTATTTATAATAACAACATTTTTTATTAGATATTTATCGCTAATACTTATTCAATGGTCAGTTGATATTAATATAATTAAGAGTTTTGAAGAAGGATTTTTTTATTACGCAGTTATATACCTTGCTATATTTTGGTTTATAGTATTATTTGTAAATATTGATAATACGACAAAGGTAGATTATATGAACTTTGATAATTTTATGAATAGCATTCGCTCGGTATTTTATTATTTCTATATGGGAACAAATGGAATAACGAGATTATTAGTACATTCTTGTATAATATGCGTGCTATTAATAGTTCCTATAATTTTAAATATAAAGAAGAGCACCTATATTGAAGAAGAAAACAAAGATAAGGAGAAGGATATTATATCATATGAAGAGCGAAAAAAGCTGTCAAAATCGTTATCGTTATTTACTATATTTATTTGGGTACTAACAAGTATAATAGCAACAAAGTTTTAATAAAAAGTTATATCTATTAATTATAATAGAGTTTATTAAATTATATGTCAAATAAAAGGATTGAGGCATTAAATAGTTTAGATAGAAATAATTATAATTCAAAATATGTAACTCTATCGGATAATACAAAAATTGGAGCTGATTTGATAAAAGATTTGATAAAATATTTTCAACTTGAATTCAAAAATAAATACAGATACAATTACAGAAGATGGATATTGGAAAATATAGGAGGTGAAGAAATATGCACCGATGATGATGTTCCCGTTGTTCAAAGTGTTCCAGTTGATCAAGGTGTTCAAGTTGATCAAGGTGATCAAGTTGTTCCAGGTAATCCAGTTGTTCCAGGTGTTCAAGGTGATCAAGTTGTTCAAGGTGTTCAAGGCGGTGGTTCTAATTGTGATGATGATGTTGAAACTATGAATAAAATAATATATAAAATTATTGAAGGAGAAGGTGATGATGGAATAGCAATTAATAGATTAAAAAAATATATCCAAAAAAAATATAATGAAAACTCTGAAGATAGAGACGATATAGAGATACCTGATGATATATTTAATGGCGATATAGGGTTGAGAAAAAATTATAGAGATAGTTCAATAAACTATGGTTATATACCGGTTATTAGAATATCTGATAAGGATGGGAGCTCGGTTTATTTTAAACCATTATTGGAATATAATTATACTAATTACGATTTTCAAGAAAAATCGCAAATATACGACGATTTAAATAAGCTAAATGGTATATTTAAGAAGAGTAATTACAAGGACATAGACGATTTAGTTATTTTAGATTTTTATAAAGAATTTACTAAAAAGGTAGAAAAATTAAAGGACGATATTATTAGCAGAGATGATGATGTAAAATATGATTTGATAGATAATATTTATGATAAACTTGCTATAATATATGAGATTAAAATAGGTAGAAACAAGAAGGTTCTTAAAAAACCAATTAAAGAGATTTTAGAAGCTGATAAATCTGTACCAAAAAAAACTCCTAAAGATATATGCAATATAGATAATAAAAACCTTTTTAATCAAATACTATGTGAAATTAATAAAAGGGCTCAAATATTTAATAATTTAACTACATTAAAAAAGGGGGGAAAAAAAGCAAGAAAAGAAGGAGGCGGTGGCGAAGGCGAAGGTGGAGCAAATAAAGTAGTTGATGGTGAAGAAGTTAAGAAATTAGGTAATATTATTGATAAATTAGCTGATGCTACTGTCGGTGATAAAACACAAAGATATAAAGCTTATTTAGAAATTGATAAAAATATATTAGCAGGGTTTATTAATGAGACAAAGATAAATGAATATATTACCAAATTGCAAAACTCAAAATCTTTAACTAAATTATCTAAAATAACAGAACTGATTTTTAAAACTCCTAAAAAAATAAACGGCAAAATTGATAAAAGTAATATTTCATTTGCTGCTTTTAACATCTTCATAGAAAAAATTAAAGATAGGATGATTGACGATAGTAATAGATATTTAGCTATTATAAAATCCCTAAATATTATAATGAAAAAGGCATTAGGAGGATCACCATCAACAAATACAGAAAGACCGCAAATCGTTAAAAAACCAATCGCAACACCAGCAGCACAGACACCCGCACAGACACCAGCATCAGCACAGACACCAGCACCAGCACAGACACCAGCACCAGCACAGACACCAGCAAAAAGAAAAGATGAAGAAATAGCAGCAGCAATAGAAACAATTCAAAAAGCATTAGAAAAAACAGCAGCAATAGAAACAATTCAAAAAGCATTAGAAAAAACAGCAGAAGCGATAGAAGCAGTAAATACAGCAGCTGAAACGGTAGCAAAGGAAGCAACGGTAGCAAAGGAAGCAACGGTAGCATCAGACGCGGCAACGGTAAAAGCTGCAAAGGAAGCTGCAAACAAAGCTGTAGTAAAAGCGATAGAAGAAACTAAAGCAATTGCTTCTGCAAAGGCAGTAGATGCAGAAGTAGATGCAGTAGCAAAAGCAGTAAAATTAGTGACCGAAAAAAATGATATAAATGAATTAAAAACAGCACTTGAAGCACTAAAAACAGCACTTGAAGCACTAAAAACAGCACTTGAAGCACTAAAAACAAGTCCGGAAATTAGTGGTGGCGCATATCAGAAAGAAGTTTCAGGTAATATTAGGAATCAAGGGAATCAAGGAAATCAAGGGAATCAAAAACAAGGTATTGGTGATAAAATGCCAGGAAATCCCGGGAAAGAATATTTAAAAAATCTCACAGAGATATATATAAATTTGGCAAAAGAATATGGTAAATTTATAAAAGATGAAAGTGATATAAAAAAATTAATTAAATTAGTTATTAAAAGCCAAGAAGATGCAGAAACAAGTATAGATAATACCGAAGAGATAAAGAATAAAATAAAGGATAACCTAAAAGATAATGAAAAAAAAATAGATTCATATGAGAAGCTTCTTGCAGATATTCGGAAAAAAATAAGTGTGATAGATACTGAAAATAGTAATAACAAAGCGGATGATAAGAAGCCTGATAAAGATTCTGCAATAGTGAAAATTAGAGTAAAAATAGATGAATATAGTGGAAAAATAAAAGAACTGGTAGCATTTAATTCTTCATTAAAAGCATTAAGTAGTGCTGAAGAAAAAGAAGAAAAAAACAAAGAAATAGAAGGTATAAAAACTAAATTTGATACGATATCAAAAGAGTTGTCAGATCTCGGAGAAGAGATTAATGCAGAAATTAAAAAATATAGGGTTTCTTATGGTATTGGAACAAATGAATTAGCGAGCGAAGAGACGAAGAAAGAACTTGAAGAATTAGAAAATCAGAATAAGGAAAATGAGAAAAAAAGTAAAAATTTAGAAGAAAGAAAAAAACAATTAACGGCTTCTTTAAAAGTTATTAAGGATGAATTGAGAAAATTATACAAAGCATGTATAGATATAAATCTGCCGTATGCCACCGAATACAATGATTTTGTTAAAAATATCATAAAGGTCGGGCAGCTCAAATATATAATAGATGATAATCCTCAGATTAATAATAATAATGAAATTATTGAAGTTTACAATAAGGAAATTGATAGGATAGATAAGGAATTAGGAGATATCAAAATTGATATTACTTCTAATACCAAAAAAATCAAAGATAAAATGGATATTACAAGCGCGGAGGCTAAAAGAGGTAAGGGCAAAAGTGGTGGAGGTGCTTCATATGGTGGAGGAACTAAAGAAGATGATGAAGAAAAGAGTAGATTAAAGCCATTGTTAGATGGAAACTTATATAAATTAATTAAAGAAAGCAAAGATAATAATTTATTCGCATTTATATCCGAATTGAAATCAGTATTTGATAATGATGATGATAATGATGTAGGTCAAGATAATGCTTCCGGGAAAAGATATAATGAGAAGGAAACATTATATGAGCAGATATGGAATGATTATAGCGATGGCGTTAAGGCTTATTATAATAATCAGAAGGACAAGAATCCCCTAACATATATTAACGAAGGCGAGAAGCTGAAAAATAAGGTGATTTTATACGATTTGGATCCCGAAATAGTTCTCAAAATTACTTTTCAGGATAAGGTCGTTTTCCTCGCATTAATGTTTGCAATTCGCACAATGATTATGGTATTATTTGAGTTTTTAATAGATTATAATATTGTTAAATCCCTACGATATGCAATATTAATATACGCTGTCGTTTACATTTTAATATTATTATTATTTACGGCGTTTGTCAATCTTGATTCGTATAAACTACGAATCGTTTTTAATTATTTAAATATGCACATAAATACTCCGGGAATTATATTACACATTATGTTATTTATAATATTTTCCCTTCTCGTTATCATAATAATACAAACAGATAACTTTGTAAACAATTTAGGAGATATTTTAGATTACACATATATATATAATTATATATATACCTTCAATTTTGATAAGATATTATCGGGCGAATTTGAAAATAACCTTACAAAAGACGAAAAAATAAAATTGCAATACAGGCTCGATATAATATCTATGCTCATATTTATATTCTCAGGAACCCTAATATTACTAATGTAATAGCAATAATAGCAATAATAGCCATAATTACTTGTATATGCGAGAATGATAAGCTAATATTATACTGTATTGAGCTTTGCAATTCAGCAAATATGCCTCTGTTATATCTGTTATATTCCCTCCTGGCCCCCAAATTCCTCCCGTGTCTTTGTCTTCTTTTTCGTCCTTATATAATACTGTTATGTTGTTGTCGTCAATCTCTAAAACCTTCAATAGGATATCGTTATCATCGCTCGTTTTTAATAGGATATTGTCATATTTGTTAATCAAATCAAGATGATAACCATTATATCCCAACATATCTGTTTTTTCCGTGATAATATTATATTGATTATCATTGAATGTTTTTGTTATTCTATTGATATTTATACAGTCACTACCTAATTCCAATTCATTATTTAAAAAGTCTGTGAATGATATAACCCATTCTTTATTATTTAGCAGTACAATATTATTTATTGTCTCCAATTCATTATTCATTATTATCCAGGTATCCCAGTTTCCTCCTGTGCCAGTACCATTACAAGTACCATCTCCTGTAGTCTCCGCTGAGACGCTCAATATAAATTGAAATTTCTGTGTTTTTTTTCCATCATTAATAGTCATCGTGATATATGGCGTTATGCTTTTGACATATTTAGGCATTAAAAGCTTTTTGGGTTCAATGATATTTTTAGTTAAATCAATATTTATAGATAGTGATAAATTATTTCTATTATTATATATAGTCCAATCTCTATTATAGCTATTAATTATAAGGGTTTTATAATTGATATTCTTCTTGTTATTCATAATACTTTCCATTTTTTCAATAATATAAGCTATAGTTTCAAGATTTTCAACATTAACATTATTAACAAGCGAATACTTTTGTGATGTTTGCGTAGGCGGAAATGATAATCCAGGAGACGAAGATGATATATTGGAGATAGAAAGCGATGGTTGAGTTGTCCCCGGAGTACCAGGTGTTCCTTGTGTTCCTTGTGTTCCTATAGTAGTATTAGGGGTGCCTGCAGATACTGTTGAAGAGGGCGTAGAAGATATATTGATACTTGCTTTTTCGGAGGATGCCAGCGTATTTACTGTTTTTCTCTTTTCTTCTAACTCTATTACTTTTGACAATAGCTCGTCAGTATTATATTTATTAATGCTATCTATTACATCATCGGCGGTTGTTAATTCATCGCTAATTACACTATTCGTATTTTTATTAATAATATTAACCTCTATATAATCCTTGATTTTTGTCAAGGCTATCGTGTTCAATTCTATCAGTTTGCCGATTCTTTTTATTAAAATAGCATCATTGCATATAGAAATTATAACTTGTTCAACAATCCCCTTCAACTCCGATTTATCTATATTTAAATTATATTTATCCATTATCATTTTCTCAGTAGCTACATTTATCACCATTTTGTTTTTCTCTTGCCTAAAATCATCTATTACCCCCATTATTATAATATAATATAGAAAATAGATGTTTATATAATAGATATATCCGCGATATCCGCGATATCCGCGATATTACATCGCGCATTAGATGGTTATGTTTCGGTCTTTAATGTATTTCTTGAAATTCGGGCGATATAGATATGTTCGGCTTTCTTCCATAGATTCGTCCTTAATTTTATTATCTTTAATTATATATTCAACAAACTTTGAATATTCGTAAGGAGATTTAAACTTCAATTCCTTATACTTTAACAAACCGTTTAGCCATCTTATTTGGTAAGCCATAGAGAACATCCCGCATTCAGTATTCTTCCTCTGATGCTTAATATTATTATTATGAATTTTAAAAACATTATTTGGATACTTTTTTTTCAATTGCGCTTTGATATTGTTAATAAACTTAGAAACATACGAAGGGGTATTTATAGCGTTGCTGTCGTAATAGTAAGCTCCATAACATTTTATTTTAGGGTCTAATATGATAAATGTAGAAGTCCAGTGAGACCCTGGCTCATCGTGTTTATCAAGATTTGTAATAAGCCCGAGGTATTTTATATTTTTATTAATATATTTATTGATATCCAAAGAACATATTTGGCTGTATAGGCATCTCCCGAAACTATCTTGTTCCGAGAAATCTATTGGAAAAACTCCTAAAAAACAGTATTTATATTTTTTATCATTATTATACTGTATCATTACATCCTCTATATCATAATTAGAGAGCCATTCTATAGGATTCTTGTACCATTCAAGAGGCATCTCAGGACGCAATTCATTCTCCTCAATCTTTTTAATAATTTCCTTCGTCTTTGAATCCTTTGTCATCTCTTTAATAGCACTCGGCCAACACCAATATTCCTTATCATTACATATAGGCTTTATTTTCGCATTCAATAGCTCGGATAATTTCGCGACATTAAATGACTTTTTATATTCTATTTTGTCGGCAGCTGCTGTTCCGGCTTTGCTGGCATTCCAGGTATCTATTAATAAGATGAGCGTTTTCTTATTGAATAGTGTAGGATTGTTAATATTTTTGGGACTACAATATTTGGTATTCTTCAAGCCTTTATCTTTTTTATCTGCATTTTTTTCCATAATAAAAAAATATTATAATCTATATTATTGCTATAAAATATTATGGTTAAAAGGCTCTAAAAATCAAAATAGTGAAATGTCAAAATATGTATAAAAATAAAAATTGATATATATATAAAGTAATATATTTATAAGTATGGGTATAAACGAAGATTTGCGCTCTTTTATAAATAAATATCGTGTGGAGAAAGGGGTGAAAATATTCACAAATACTAGCATAGGTTCACCAAAAGTTAGTTTAAATATACCTGATGAAAATTATGAGGAGTTCATCAATCTATATAGTTTAGCCTTGACGAATGGTGTCCCTTTGTATTTCACAGAAAAACCCTTAGAACCGAGTCCCTTGCGTGTAGATATAGATTTTCGTTTTACTATTCCTGATGATAAATCCGGACTTTACAGTTCCCAATCTTCAAACTCTTCTTTGAATAATAACAGAAAATATGAGAGATTATACGGCGATGAAAATATATACAAAATCGTTGATAGTTATTTTAGCATAATTAATAAATATTTGAATATATCCGACGAGGATAAAATCGCGTATGTTATGGAAAAGCCGAATCCCGTTGAATTCAGAAATAAGTTGAAGGACGGCATTCATATTATCTTTCCTAATATTATTATCGCTAATAATGCTCAGCATTTTATTAGAAGAAAGATTATAGATATTGGTGATGTTATTTTTAAGGATTTGCCAATTTGTAATGACTATGAATCTATTGTGGATAAGGCAATTATTGATGTAAATTGTTGGCAAATGTATGGTAGTAAAAAGCCGGATTGCGACACTTATCGCGTATCTTCAATATATAAATATGCCGGTGATAAAACGGAGAAGATAGAATATACTTTAAATGCTCGCGATGAAATCAAATTCATCAAGCTATTTTCTATGCGAAAAAAGATGAATTATGATATCAATTGTATTAAAGAAGAGTTCGCTACGGAAATTACCCAGTATAGCAAGCATATTTTGCCGGCTCTCGACCAAAAATTGAAAAGCAAGGTTCAGAACAATATTTTGGGGAAGGCGTTGAATAATGATAAGAGGTATGTGTCAGAGGACGAGTTGATATTTATTAAAAAGCTGGTGAATGAATGTCTCTCGGCGAGCCGTGCGGATAATTATACGGACTGGATTAATCTCGGATGGGTATTGCGAAACATTGATTACAGGCTTTTGGAGACTTGGGTAGATTTCTCCAAAATTAGCAGTGTATATATTGAGGGCGAATGTCAGCAATTGTGGGACAAGATGCGAAAGGATAATATGGGTATCGGGACGCTGAGATGGTGGGCGAAACAAGATAATTTGACGAAGTATAATGATGTCGTCAATAAATCTATCATCAGGCTTATCGATGAGGCCTTGGGTAGCGATGGTTCGCACTTTGATATCGCCTGCGTCGTATATGCGATATTTAAAGACGAATTTAAAGCGATTACTAAGGACAACTGGTATAAATATGACAGAGAGAAGCACAAGTGGGTAAGGGCGCGCGAAGGTCTGGAATTGAGAAAGATATTGAGCGTTGATATTTGCAAGAAGTTTATGGAAAGAAGTCAGCATTATGCGGAACATTGCGAGGATCCTATTATGAAAACGATTAATGAGGAGAAGAGTAAAAAATGTATTAGTATCGCGAAGCAATTGAAAAACGCGAGTTTCAAGGATTCTATTATGAAAGAATGCCGGACGCTATTCATTGATGATAAGTTTGAGGAGTTGTTGGATAGTCGCTCGCATTTGATAGGATTTGAGAATGGAGTATATGATTTGAAGCTACATATATTTCGCGACGGGATGCCGGATGATTATATATTGTTATCTACGAAAAATAGTTATGTCAAATATAATAGCGACCTTCCTGAGATTGCTGATATCAACGATTTCTTTGCGAAGATATTTACTAATAAAAATCTGAGAAATTATGTGATGGATATTCTATCGTGTATTTTGGATGGTAGCATTTCGCAAGAGCGGTTTTATATATTTACCGGACAGGGCAGTAATGGTAAATCCAAAATGTTAGATTTAATTCAAAAGGCCATCGGCGAATATTATTGTATCTTGCCGATAGCTCTATTGACACAAAAACGGGCTGCGAGTAATGCGGCGCAAAGTGAATTGGAGAGGACTAAGGGGAGGCGATTTGCGGTTATGCAGGAGCCGAGCGAGAATGAAAGGCTCAATATCGGTCTTATGAAGGAGCTTTCGGGACAGGATAGGATTTTGGTAAGAACTTTGTTTAAGGAGCCTTATGAATTCAAGCCACAATTCAAGATGATATTGACTTGTAATGAATTGCCCGAGGTACCCAGCGATGATGGCGGTACTTGGAGGCGTATTAAGGTTTGCAATTTCTCAAGTAGATTCTGTGAAAATCCTGTTCCCAGTAAAAATGAGTTTCATATGGATTTGGAATTGACTGATAAGTTTGATAAGTGGAAGGAGATTTTCATAAGTATGCTAATTGAAAGACATAAGCATATTAATCCCTCTTCTATTGTGGAGCCTTGCGAGGTAAGAATAGCCACAGAGAGTTATAAGCAGAACAATGATATCATCGGGCAATTTATTAATGAGAAGATTATTATTGACGAAGAGATTAGAGAGCCGAGGGTTACAATTACTAAACTATATAATGATTTCCGTATTTGGTGCACTTCTAATGTTGTCAAGGGTAAAAAGTGCCCGGATAGGAATCAATTGAAGGCATACTTTGAGAAACTTCTATGTGTCCCATATGATAACAAGGGATGGCGCGGAATTGCCTATAAACTGGAAAATGAAGATGATGATAATTGATAGATTGTGTATATCTGGTATATCTGTGTATATCTGTATATATGATATCTATTATAAAAATTGATATATAAGATTTAATTTTCTTATTACTATAATAAAATGGAGTTCTGCGAAATATGCGACAATATGTTATATGTTAAATCTAACGAGGAAAAAAAGTTGGTAAAGTTTTGCAAGCACTGTGATTTTGAAAAAGTAGAGACTGTTAATACTGCTATTAACATCTCAAAAACTTTTTACAGTGGAGATGACTTATTGTATAATCAGCACGTTAATAAGTATCTGCGCTATGACCCGACTCTTAGAAGAATCAAAGACCCTTTAATTAATTGCCCAAATGAGAATTGCAATGCCCCTGATGACAAAAAGCAAGTAATATATATCAAATATGACAATAAGAATATGAAATATCTATATGTATGCGAACACTGCGGAGAAACCTGGAAGCAAATCTCTTAATATCTTTGTAATATCTTTGTAATAATGTAATAATGTAATTATATAAATATTACAGCAATTATAATAATTATATTAGAAAAAGGAATGTTTATCAATCGCTGGAACTTTGTAATATATGTTTTTTTATTATTTTCCAGTTTTGGAGAATCTTATCTGTATCCGCACACATATCCGCATAACCAGTATAAAAAAATGCTAAGAAAGCCGATGGCTCTCAAAATGTGTAAAGGCGGGGGCGACAGACCTGGAAAGACGAACGAACTGTATGATAGGCGTAATATATTGCTAATGTATTTGGGTACGAACTTATTGGGGATTAATTCTATATATTTGTATAATAATGTGTTGCCTAATATTGAGAAGAAGCAATCTAATATATTTTATAATTCAATCCCTTCAGTTTGCTATATAAGCACCGAATATACTGCGATGGCTGATAAATATAATCTGAATAAGGAGGATTTGCCGAAGGGCGTCGGGACGGGCTTTGTATGGGATAAGGAGGGGCATATTATAACTAACTTTCATGTAATAAACAAGGTAGATAATGCTATAATCACTATAACGGATAAAAATAATGTTAAGAAAAACTATAAAGCTAAATTGACAGGTATTGATCCCGACCTTGATATAGCCGTTCTCAAAATTGATGTGGATAGCAAGGCGGATTTACAAGTAATTAAATACAATAAGAATGTTAAACCGAGTGTGGGCGAAAATGCTTATGCTATCGGGAATCCTTTTGGTCAAGACCATACATTCACCGCAGGTATAATCTCGGCTACTAACAGGGAGATAACAGCTCCTACAGGTCGCAAGATATATAATGTTTTACAGACGGATGCAGCAATAAATCCCGGAAATAGCGGTGGTCCTCTGCTAAATAGCAAGGGCGAATTGCTCGGGATAAATACGGCATCTCTTGGTGCCGGAGTTTCTGCTGGCATTGGATTTACGATACCTATCGCGAATGCCTTGAAATCTATTACAGATATTATTGAAACCGGCTTTGTCAAAAAGGCTATTTTGGGAATATCATATATGGAGCGGAATCCATCTGTATTAGAATCAGAAAAAAGTGGCATCCCTATAATTGAGAAAGGCTTGCTAATTCTTGAAGTTCCCGATAAATCACCAGCATATGATGCAGGATTGCGAGGAGTTGTAAGAAATAATAAAACGCAGAGAATAGATAGCATAGGCGATATTATCTTATCAATTGATGACAGCGATATAGACAATCCCAACGATTTGAATGTAATATTAAAGAAATACCGTCCAGGCGACAAGGTAATTGTTAAATATTTGCGAGATAATCAAATAAAAAAGAGCGAATTAATATTGGGGAGTTATAAAGGTACTACTTTTACACAATTAGAAAACGAGCGATCGGCCACCGCTGACACAGCTGACGCTTCTACTAATGTTAATATTCCTCTGAAAAATATTGAGCCTGCTATACAGCCTCGTTTATAGTCTGGGTTTGCGAAGAAGATAGCAACCGTCAATCATATATTTATCATTTATTTTTACGAATATCCATCTATAAATGATATAGCAAGGGTCTCCGGCGTTTTCGGGATAATACATCTCGTCAAATTGAATGCTATTGTATATCATAGTTTTATAAGGAGCTTCAAGCTTAATATCTACTTCGTAATATGTTTTTTCATCATCTGTATCATATATTTTGTTATAATTTGTAATATAATAGTTATCAAACTTACCCAGAAAAATGCCATATTTTCCGTCGGCAAATAACTGCATCAGTATAGATGCTTCTTTTGATTTAATTACATTAGAATCAGCACAGAATGATTGAAGAGTCCTAAGTGCTTCTTCTGGCTTCTCCTTACCATTTTTTTTAAAGTCATCAAGAATAATATTCAAGGTATTCCTAATCTCTTCCTTCTCGCTAATATTTTTAGCCTCCTTAATAGTCGCAAAGTTATCCCTGTCCGCGTTTGTGTCTGCTCCGGCCCCAGCTCCGGTTCCAGCGCTATTGCTGTCTCTCAGTATATTTTTGTTAGCTTCAGCAATTGCTGGGAGATTAAAGGTATCTTTTTGTACTTCAATAATCTCAATAATTCTATTAGCTTCTTCTCTTAGAGTTTCAATACTCTTTTCTTCTTTTTTTGCGGCATTTGCGATATCAATAAAATTACCGAATACATATGGAATAGTAATTACCCTCGCAATTCTAAAAACTTCCCTTCGTTGTATATTGGAAGCACTTGGTCTATCCCTAAGCGATGCAACATTCTTTCTAAGTCTTAAATTATTTAGATTTGATATCGTTGAGAATGAAAGAGAATCATTGATTAACAATAGCGACAAAATAATATACTTATTCATTTTATATATATATGCTATAATATTTATATATATTATTGATTTAATTTATCATTGATTTAATTTATCATTGATTTAGATGATATCTTTTGACATTAAGACATTTATGTCGTAGCTTTCATATACATCTTTTGTAAGGCTATTTAACATTTTTTCATAATTATCTCCGGATACTTCGTTGCCCGATGGAAATATAGTGCCTTTAATAGTTGTATTTAGCATTTTATCAATAGACAAGGGCTCTGTGTTATTATAACCTTCGCCGAAGAAACATTCTTTAACACTCTTGCCCATCTCCTTACAAGTTTTTAGAGATTTGTACATATCTACAGGCTGTGCTGTATCTTTGTAATATACTTCAAAAGTTTTTTGCGCCCCTTTGTTAGTTTTTGCAGCAGCCACTAAAACATCTGCTAAATCAATTCTTGATATAATTCCACTTTTTGAAACACCCTGATTAAACTCAACTTCCTTAGGTCCTCTTCTTTCACCGGGAGATAACATCCCAGGCCTTACTATAGTATAGCTCATATTTGCAGGAACATTTTTATATAAAATGCGTACTCTTTCTTCTCCCGTCTGTTTTTTATAACAGCTATCGCAACTCGCAAAACCCCTATCAATTGTTTCTCCGTAATTCTCTTTTCCCAACTGACACTTTGCACATATTGAAGATACTATAACCAATCTTTTGACATTCGCCTTAATTGCCTCTTTTGCCACATTAACCAATCCAATATCTTCTACATTACTACTTGGTTCGGCTATTTGAATATTTTTGCTTGTATCATTAAGCATCCTATCATATGCTTCAGTCCCAGGTGTTCCCGTAATTTTAACAGCCGGCCTTGAAGCAGCGCAATAAATTACAGCATCACAGCCATCCAATATACCAACAAGAGATTGCGGATTTATGACATCAACTCCAACGACCTTTTTAATTTTATCCTTGTCCTTGATATTATCTATTACAAGCGTATTGCTTCTCGCATTATTTCTATCTACTATTTCAACATTTCTCCGCGTAATAGCTACAACATTTATATTTTTATTTAGCAAAGTTCTCACAGTATCTCCGCCAGTATATCCAGAAGCTCCGAAAACAGCTACCTTGTTTATCACTATATCATCTTTAATATCTGTGAGAGTATTTTTGTATCCCAATACATATTTAGGATGAATCACGAGCGGAAAAACAGAATATGGCAATACTTCGAGAATATTGCGCCTGCTTATATCATTCATATATCTCATTTTGCAATTATTTATATCTCTCGGGCATATCGAGGCTTTCGGTGCTCTCAGAGGCCTCTGGAATCCGGTTCTTGCCGACCCGATATTTAAGACACGCAAGAGATAATTATTGGCATTATAGGGAACGAAGGAGTCCGATGATAATATATAGCAAGACGCGAGAATTAAGAGGAATATATTAGATATCATTTGTTATTATATATAATTATATTTTTATATAATATAAATGATGGGTGAGATAACATTAGATAAGTTTTTATCATTTTGGATAGTATTATATTCGTTCGGTTATGTATTAAAAATATTTCCTTATAATCCCATAGTATTGCTCGGGGTATCTATTGTAGTTTTTGCAGGCGCTGTTATTATAGCTCTCTATTATCATAATAAAAATAGTAATCTATTCTATTATTTTGTCATTAATTTCTTGGGAAAAATACCAATATTTATACTAATATACAATAATAATCCCGGGATGAAGCACAGCGATATTATATTCTCTGTTTTAATCGTACTAATATATATCCTATATATCAAAGCAGTCGGCGATGATATATTGTGTGTATATAGAGACCTATTGCTCTTCATAATAAACAAGGAGGAAGGCAGAGAAGGACCTTTCTATAAATATTATAAAAATCTTATAGCAGAGTAATATCTTGCCTTCTCTATAAGCTCCGAGAGTTCAAACCAGGACAACCAAGTTCAAACCAAAAAATATTAAAAATCAAATTTTATTTTTCAATTTTTAGAAATATCCGGTGTCTTTTTAATACATCATATTGATATTACAAATAGCCTCTCAATAAAACTGCGTTTTTTGGGGGGGGGCGGTTTCCCCCATTATTATAAAAATACTTAGATTACCTTAACAGTTCTTGAGACACTGGAATATTCTATTTTTTTGATTTTAAAATTTGAGTACATCTTTCTGTTTTTTCAAAAATTTCAAAAGTTTTTTAGAAATTACAAAATAATTCAAGAGATGTACTCAAATTTTAATTTTCAATTTTTAGAAATATCCAGTGTCTTTTTAATACATCATAATGATATTACAAATAGCTTGATAGCCCCTCAATAGCCTCTCAATAGCCCCTCAATAGCCTCTCAATAGCCCCTCAATAGCCTCTCAATAGCCCCTCAATAGCCCTTCAATAGCCCCTCAATAGCCTCTCAATAGCCCCTCAATAGCCTCTCAATAGCCTCTCAATAGCCCCCATATAAAACCGCGTTGGGGGCGGTCTCCCCCATATAAAACCGCGTTGGGGGCGGTCTCCCCCAGCGGTTTCCCCCATCACCCATTATAAGATGTTTAACTACTTACATCTAATATTTTTTAAATACCATATCATAAAAATCTTTGTAAATTTCGACATCGTCTATCGTTTCATAATTGTGTTTAACGAAAGCTGGATGGAATCTAAATGGAATCATCTTGCTTATTATCTTATTAGAATCATACAGCGAATGAACCTTGTTTAATAATTTATTAATATCTGGCATTTCATCGCTTATTGTTATTCTTATAAGCCTCAATGTGTCACTATTTGCTTTGTATATTATGAGGCCTTTAACAAATGAATATAATATTTTAATTTCCCAATATACAATATCATTCTTTTTAATATTTGATATAACTAAATCGATATCGTGTCTTGTATTAACAGCAGTTATGTAATCCTCTTCATCATATCTAAAATCTCTTTTGCCTAATTTTATTAATATAGCATTCATATCTTCTTCCGTGAATTCTTTTTGCGAATAAGGGTTTTTAAATTCTCTATAGCTATCATAATTATATTTCCATAATTTATATAACGCTTTTGAATCAAAGGCGTAGCAAAACCTCTTATTATTATTTACATAAGATATTTTAATAACACGCCTTAATGCTGACAAAGGCATATCTTCCCAATTGGTATGTGTAATAAAATCCGCATCATTTATTTCATTAATATAACCACTATTATTTTTCAAATATGCTAAAAATTGTTCTTTTTCTTTATTTCTCTTAACTTTTATATATGTGTTTGAATCTAACGAAGAACTATTTTGTAGATTTGAATTATCAAATTCAATATCTTTTCGCGGATTATTTATTAATATATAATTATGTTCATTTGCCAATATATTAATTAGTTCTATTTTTTCAATAATATTACCATTTAAAATATTATAATAGAAATTATTTATAATATTTGATATAAATTGTATTGTGTAATAGGAAATAACCCTTTCCTTCAATTTATTCTTTAAGGTATTTTTTGTAACCTTTTCGTTCGTATTATGAATAATAGCATTTCCAAATTCATAAATTATTATATTATTATACAATTTAATACATTTCTCACTAAATAAAAGGTTTTGTAATTTTATTAATTGTTCCTTGCTTATATTTAAAGGGTCATATGAACGCAGTAGGGATTTCAATTCATTATAAAAAGCTATGCTATCATCATCTTCTATTTCATTAACTATTTTAAAAATATCATAATTATCAAGGTGCGTTCTTATTTCTTCCAAATATTTATAATATTCCTTATATTTGCCATATCTTCCATCTTCTATATTTATTCTCAGCAGTTCTACATTCTCATCATAATTACTTGTATATTTTGTTAATAATAAAGATTTAATAACAGACTTATTATGATCTATTTTTTTAAATGGAATACTCAATATATGTTTAATATCTTCTATTTTTACAGGTAGTAATGGAGGCAATGGCTTAATATTTTTACGGATTTCTCTTTTCCTATGTAATGATAATGAATTAATCATATAATCTATATTATATATTATATAATTATTTTTTTATTGAAAATATATCGTATAAATACTATAATAATTTTACTTACTAATAACAAAAAAAATATAAAAATAGATATGATATAGATACGCACAACAGATTACAGTTTACAGATTGTAGTATAGCGTCTTGTTGTCGTAGAGCCTTTTAATAGCGTCATAGAGATTAATAACATCGTATTTCGAATTGTGGGCGTTTTCAATTTCCTTGTCAAAGCAATACCTGTAAAGCTCCTTGAGTGATGGATATTTGTATTTCCCGAACTTGTTGATAATCTTGATAATGTTCTTCGTATGTCTCATAGTGCACAGCAACTTCTTTTTGTCAATCTCTTCGATGATATGGAAGAGCTTTCTGCGATACAGCTCAGATTTAATAACAGAGATATCAAACGCGATGTTGTGTGCGACAATGTGGTCGGTTTTTTTGAGGCTTTCGTAAAAAGCGAGGAAGGCTTCTTCAAAATCAACCCCGTCTTTGTCAGATACCTCGTTGGTGATAGAATGAAACTCACTGTTGTTTATGTCAAATCCCTCGCGCTTAATGATGTAATCCTGCAAATCAAGATTGTTATATTGTTTATCTGTGACGATGAAGGACAGCTGTACTATCCTTGCGCTGTCATACTTTTTCGAATCGTAGAAGAGCGGATAATTCCCCCACACCATATCTTTCATATCAGGCAAGCCGTTAGTTTCCGTGTCGATGAAAAGAGCCATTTTTTGTCTTATGTTGGTAAGTGATGATATAATATATATTCGCAGTCAATTTTTATATATTAGTTAGTATTTTAGAATAAAAGTATTCCACTAAAGATTCCCATCTATAATTCTTTAAAATGTTCTCTCGTCCGTTCTTACCGTGTTTAAGAGCCAGCTCAGGATTATTGAAATATTTCCAGAATCCCAATGCAAACTCGTGAGGGTCTGTAATTTCGGCCTTACCGCCTATACCATTTGATTTGTTATCAAGGTATTGATATATATTAGATTTAATAGGAATTGAATTGTTTTCGCTCAGATATTCGCGTATTCCCCCGACATAAGAGGACACCTGAGGAATGCCTAAGCCGAGGCATTCAAATACAGTAAGCTCGTACCCCCCGCCATTACAATTATTACAGCCGACATCGCACGAATTATATAATATGTTAATTTCCTTATCAGACAATTGCTGGGGCATCGGAACTTCAATTATAGTATTTTTAACATAATCTAAGGGGACATCCCTAAACTTAACCTCGTTCTCCAATACATCCCAGAGATTCCAGAAGGCATTAATTTGCGTCCCTATAATTAATTTAACCGGTCTCGTGTTATTCTTATTTTTCTTGATAGTCTCGCGGACATTGACATTATAATGCATTTCTACAAATTCTACCCACGCAATCATCGTGTGATCCCAGCATTTGCGTGGCTGATTTCTATTTAAATTGAGAACCATAAAATCGTCTATGTTATATTTAAAATATGTTCTCGCAATATCTTTCGGTATAGGATAATACATAGTAGTGTCAAACCCGTGCGGAAAAACATATATCGGGATGCTCTCTTTAATACCGAGCTTTCTCGCAATATCTCGCCAATATGGAGTAAATGCGATTATACCGTCATAATATGCGTTCAATAGGTCAATATAATCCTTCTTTTGATAAGGATATACCTGGTCCATATATGAAATGAGCTTATAATTCTTCTTTTCGTCGCCACATTCTTTTATAATAGTTGTCGTGAGAGCCGTAGTAATCATATTGTCATTAAAAATAATAATAACATCTTGCGGGTTCTTCTTGATAAAATCGCCAATTTCTAACTCGCCGAACCCATTTCTCTTGGGATTTTCGGCAGCCAATACATCATATAATTTAACAGAAGAAGGGATATCATTGCGCAAATCCTTATCATTTGTATTATTTACATTTTGAAACCCATAAACAGTCAGCTCAATATCCTCGTATTTCCCCAAATATTTTGAAATATAATATACTACCTTTGAATATCCATTGCTCGTCCCTATAGGATATGTCCCGCATAACATTACCCTCTTTTTCCCATTGCTGGATTTTTTCCACCATCCATTATATTCAGGTTCTGCAAAAGGCGCTACTGCATTTTCGGCCGATTTAGCTTTAATAGTGTCTTCTCCTATCACAGTTGTTGATTTTACAAGATCGTATATATTTATTGGCATTTAATTATTATTTAATAAATAAATCTTATATAATAGGGTTTTGAATAAAAATAAATTGTTATAGGATTCTTTTTTATTTTGCAATTCCTGCAGGGGAGGGCATCTCAGGTATATTATAGGCAAATCCTTGATTTTGGTGTATTGGCATTTGCATATTAGGCATCGGCATATTAGGCATCGGCATATTAGGCATCGGCATATTTTGCATTTGCATATTTTGCAGGTGTTGAAAATGATGTTGCATATATATGTTGTATTTTATATAGGGTTCTAGAACATTTGATGTTTTTGTGCTTCCGATTTGAATCGCCAGCTCGGTTATATAATCACATATTAATATAATAAAGGCGCCGATAAAAACAAATATAAATATATTTATAATCATATTGAATATGTTTTCGGTTTTCTTATTTTCTTTGATACTTTCAAGAAGTTTATTTTCATTCTCATTATTCGTTTGAATCGCCGCAGCCGCAGCCGTCGCTTTTTTTTCATTTTCAATATCTTTCTTATTCTCAAAAGTTGCTTTTCCAAATCCGCCAGGCCCCGTATCGTTAGAGCGTCTTACTTTGTCTAATGTTTCGTTTGCCGACCTGTTTTCATCATTATTTATCTTGTCTTCTATGCTCTTTAAATACTCTAAGGCCTCCTGTGCCTTCTTGCGCTCTTCGGGACTTAAATTGTATTCTGCAGTATTTAATAGATTGACGCCATTTTTGCTTGCATTATTGCTATTAGAATATTCGCCAGTATTGTTATTCGTATATGAATTTTTATTATGATTAGGCATATAATTATATACCTTTGTACCATCATTTGATTTATAACCTACTTCGTCAGTTAAATTATTAATATCAAAATACTGCTCCATATCCTCATCATAAAAAGGCATAATATTATCCTGTCTATTTGTTAAGATATTCCCGCTATTAGTACTTCTATTTTCACCACCATTCCCTATCCCTGCGCCAGGAGATGCGCTGTTGCCACTGTTGCCGACACCGTTGCCGTTGCCGATACCATTGCCGCTGTTAGCAGATTCCGCTTTGAAGTTTTCTTCTATATATGTTTTCATAGCAGCATCTCGTTCTTTTTTACAATCGCCAGAAATAGGTATATTATATGTCGGTGCTTGTATAGGCGAACAGCTACTGCCCTTTGAATTATAGTTTACAGATTCTTTATTGGAAGCCACGGAATTATTTTCAATATTATATGGTTGAGAATTATTTGAAGATTGTGATGCAGTTTTCGTAGATTTTTTAGTAGGTTTTAAAGAATCAATATTATATGCTTCTTGAATTGTTGAATATTGCATTTTAATATTTATTATTTTATATTCTCTATTATACAAAAAGGAAAGAAAAAACAAAATATTTATATAATATAATTGTAAAGAAGACATATGAAAGATTCTGAATATAATAACGAGGTATTATATAACATTTTTAAAGGTCTTATCACAGGGTTTTTGATAGCGTATTTGGTAATACTTGGATTGCGTCCGGCAGCATTATACCCCGATAATATGCTTGATATTATAGATAATCCCTGGATATTTATAATATTATTTATCGTCAACTTTTATGTGATACAATGGGATTTAACAATAGGTTTATTACTATTTTTATCAATCATCGCGTTAATTTTAGATATTATAATATTTACAGAAGGTAAAATATTTTATAGCATTGAAGACAATAAAGAGAACTTCAATGAAAACACCGGAGATACCAAGACAGCACCGGCTACGCAATCTAATCAACCTGTAGCTGGCGTATCTGGCGTAGCTGGCGTAGCTGGTGTATCTGGCGTATCTGGCGTATCTGGCGGCGTAAGCGGAAAGGCAATATCGTTGATATTTAATAGATATAAGGACATAAATGATATAATACTGAACAAGATTAAGGAGTATACTGATAAAAATTATAATAAAAAAACATCTGTCAATGTGTATATTCGTTAAATATATATTCGGAATATATATATTCTTAATAAAAAATAGATTATAACAGAAATAATGGAGCAAGTTGGAGGTATGGGTACATTAGAGCCTCTATCTATATTATTTTTAATCATAGTCCAATTAGGAGGAAGATATCTCAAGATAGATTTGACACCAGCACAACAGAAGCTAATAAACAACTCTATATTTCAGAGTATCATATTATTTTCAATTATATTAATGTCTACCAAAAGCTTAACGAATAGCATTATAATAATATTTGTAATATATGTGTTTATTCACATCCTATTCAATGAACATCATAAATACAACATATTATCCAAAAAATGGCTATATGATGAAAAAATAATTGTTGACGAGAAATATAACAAAATTAAAGAAATATATATAAAAAATATAAATGATATAGTAATATAATATATAATTATTATGTTTCTATATAATAGTAATTTTTCTGTAAATAAACCAATAGACAGTGTGTTTAAGTTAATCTATGAAGTTCCCGAGGATTATTCAAGTGTCTCCTTCAAGGACAATGGCAATGACAACGATGATGAAGAAGACGATAATGACAATGACAATGACAATGACAATGACAATGATTCAAATGATTCTCGAGTTGCCTTAGATATGAAAGATTCTACCAATATAAATTCAGATTTATATAAAATATTAGAATGGAATATTAATAATAATTGGGATATTATTAATGGAAGAAGAAGGAAAATAGAGAGTGCTTATCTATATGTCAATGATTTTCCGAAATATCTTAAGGAAGTTGTAGTAGAAGATGATAATTATATTAGACTGCGTCGTAAACATACTATTGTTACTGATGGTGAAAAATATAAGGTTATCGTAACAAAGAATAAAATAACTAATCTTAAATTAGGTTATTTATATATTATAAAGGCTCTATGTACCTTAAAAATTGTCAAGATACGCGAGAAGGTATCACTTACCTATATAAATGACAAAGAAACCAAGATAGATGTTGCCGTAAAAGTGAATATTCCTATTATAATCAATGACGAATTAGAAAAATATCTCAATGTAGTATTTCAAAGCGTGCTGAATAATATTAAAAATAAGATTGTATCCTAATATCTCTACTTATTTTCGTCGGCCTCTTAATTATTTTTATAAATTGCAAATATAATATTGAATTGTCAAAATCATTATATATAAGCTCTGTGATAAAAGCATTCCCATAATCTATGAGTATCTACTCCATTATCATCTGGGCATATCGCAAATTTGTATGTAGATAGCACATTGATATAGTCTGCTACATTTAATTCTTCGCCGAACTTAATATATTTAGCTATTTTGTTATAGCATTCAATTCTTTTTTCAGGGTTTGTGGTTATATTGAATCAAGATAGTATTATCTATTGACATAGCTGTAAGTAATTTTATTATACATATAATATATAGGAAAATGTTTAATAAGATAATTAAAACTATAAGAGATAGGCTCCTTAATAATCCAAGAAAACCGGAAAATTTAACACGAATGCAAGAAATTGCGCTTTCAATTAGAGAACAAGGTACTAATCAAAAAGAAAGACGAGTGAATCGTTTAACTAAAAAGGGTCTAAATGCTTTAGTATCCGTTTTATCAACCGAAGATAAAATACAGGGGTTGTCTAAATCAAATTCTGGCTCTTTTTCAAGTAGAAGTCAAATAAGTCGAAGCCAGGGCTCTTTTTCAAGTAGAAGTCAAATAAGTAGAAGTCAGGGCTCTATTTCAAGCATACAGTCAGTATCTTTAAGAGATATAGAATCGAGAAATGATGCTATTATAGAAAAACTAAACTTTATGACCGTTAAAATATTAATCGCAATTAGTTCGCTTGCGGGCAATACTTTGTATCTTAATAATACCATAATAACCAGTGCAAGTTTTATAAGTATTTTTCAAATAACATTGTTTATATTTTTTAATTGCATTAATAAAATTGAATCTATGAGAGATAATGAATCAATGACTGAAATAGATGTCGGGCATATTTTAAGTATAAATAATGATAATAATCCTGATATGATTGGTGGCGCAGGATATGATAAAAAATTTTTATTGAAAACTATAAATTTATTAATAAATGCTAAATCAATTCGATATAGAAATGCAATAATCTATCTTTTTGCTTGTATATTCGTTTTTGTTTTATTGAAGAAATATAGCGAGAAATATGATGGTAAAATAAATATATCAGGCAGTAAAACTAAGAAACCGCGTATGAGAAGAAATGCATAATCATAATAAATTATGTGTATATAATAGAATAGCAAGTTATTCAATAAAAATAATGTCAGAAGCTTTTTTCGCACAAATGAAAAGGAATCCCAAAACTTCTCCAAAAATAAAATCAACCAAAGGTTCACAAGCTTCGCCAGGTTCGCCAGCTATGCCAGCTATGCGAGCTACGCCGGCTACGCGAGTTTCACAAGTTTCACAAGCTTTACAAACTTCGCCTGCAGCATCAGCATCCGCGGATAATCTTCGCAATATGGTTAAAAAGTTGCAATGCGATGTAAAAAAATTAGAACTTAACTTGAAATTAGTAGATAGCGATAATATGTCTACAGAAGATTATAATGAATTAAGAGATAAAATTATTTCAATTTGCGGGGATGATGATGGAAATACCGACAAATTCTTTAAAGATATGGATGTTAAAAGAGGTGTTAATTTATTGAAAAGAGTTGTTACATATCTGCAAATGATAGCGCCAGTATGCGGTATACTCAATTTAACAGCAGTCCCTTTTATTATGAGCCGTGTTAAAAAAATGGATGATGCTCCCAAGAATGTTTTACTTACAAATTGTTTTAGAACTTTTAAAAAATCATATGGTATGTTAGCCTCTACTGCAAATGCCTTTACAATTAATAATGATATAGATATGTTAGGGCTAATAGAGAACGCTGCTGATGTAGATATGCTCGATGGTCCGGTTGAAATTGCAAATCCAGTACAAGGAATGGACGCTCTTAAACAAGGTCTATTTAATGTAGTTAATTCATTTAGTACAAATACTGTTAGTGCCGTTAAAAAATTATTACACCCTTTTAAAAATGATCCTAACAGAGGACCTCAATATAATTTATTAATAAAGAAATGCAATAAGTTATGGAGTATAGTATGTTTATCTCTATGGCTATATATTATATTAATGGAATTGAATAAAAATAATGAGAGTGAAGACCCATTAATAATTATCACGGCTGGCGGTGGTAAGAAATTGCACGCAAAAAGAAGCAAAAGAAACAAGAAGTCCAAATCCAAAAAGTAAGTCTAAGAAACCCTAACACCTGAATAAATTTCAAATTTTATAAAAATCTGTTTCCTTTAAGAATTTCAAACAGTATTTCTAAGACAGTCCTATATACTTAGATTACGGAAGCTTTTTATTTACTAAATTCTTATATTCTATTACAGATATATAAACACCTTTCCTTTTAACATATTCTTTATTGGAACCACCTATCTTGTATATTGCTCTATTTTTTCCTAAAATTTTCTTTATATAAACCTTTTTATACAATGATATCTTACCGCCACTTTGACCTTTATTTTTTATTATATTTAACATCTTTACTACAGTATCTACACTATTGTTTAATGTTTGTTGGTTAAAATCACCTATTATATTTTTTTTTATTTTTTCAATATTTATATTAATCTTATCAGGATGTAATTCGAGAATAGCTTTTCTAAAACTTTTTTTAAAAGTACTTATATAGTTTTTACCCGCAATTTTAATCAAAATATCTTCTATTTTATCTTCCCCCTGTTGTTTATCAAATAAGGTTTCAAAATCTTCTTTTGATAAATCTGAAGCATTTATAAAATAAATTTTAATTAAAATATTAGCATAAGTATATTTAATATCATCTTCATTTTGAGGAGGCGATGGCGAAGATCTTTGCGGTCCAGGTGGAGGAGGAGTAGTGTGCCTGCTATTTCTTGAGCCTTTAGAGCCACGAGGAGACGAAGGTCCTTGTCTCGAATATGAACCAAAAGGAGGAGGCGTATAGTTCCCACTATTATAAACATCTTGCATATCTTGCATATTTTGAATATTTGTTAAAATCCATTCATTATATATATCATCATCTCTTCTATATAGACTTAGAAGAACATTTTTAAGAGGATGTGCTATAACATTATGAAGAAATTCAACAAGAATATCTTTTAGCGTTTGCGTATATCCTTCTTTGTAGATATTTTCAATATCATCACTGGATATATACTCAATATCATTTAGTTCTTTTATATCATAATTATTATATAATCTATATTTTACAGAATTTTCATCAAGGATCATTACATGGAAAGTTTTGATATGATTAATATATATACCTGAAATCATTCCTATTTGAAAGTCTTTATTACTATCTTTGATATTACTTTTCATAATTACTAAAACACGAAAATCGTAAGAAGTAACAGACATTTTATTATGGAGAAAATCGAGAATCGTATATTCAGGACCATAATTATTAAATCCTTCCCAATCATTATTCTGTTTAACTACAACGCAAATATCATTAACATATATGTTAGCTGTTCGTAATACTAATGTACCTACTGGAATAGTATGTCAGGCTAAATAATTCTTATTATAGGGTCCCGAAAGAGTACCAGGAATTAAACTATAAATAGAACCATAGCCACCTTTTAAATTTTTAGATCTTCTCTTAACATTTTTTTTATTATTTTCCATATTTTTTAAATATTATTCCTATTTATTTGTTAGATAATAAAACATATTTGAATTTTATATGATATTGTAAAGCCTTACTCATCATCTTCGCTAAGCGTATTGCTAAGCTCTTTATCCTTATTGCTTTTTAATAACTCGGTTATTTTAGTAATCTCTGCGTTTTTTTTAGTAATCTCTTCTTGTAATCTCTTATTTTCATTATATATTTGATTGTAATTATTAACCAAAGTATCGTTGTATTTTTGTAATATTGATAGTTGGGTTAGTGTCTCTGTATATATAGCTACTATTTCATTTTTATTAAATAGCTTGATATGCTTGTTATTACAATATCTGCAAAACGGACAGCAGTATTTAATAAATATATGCTTACTCTCAAGATATAACAGAGATGTCCTTGTATCCAATTTATTACAACAAGATATACATATTATTTTATTACACTTATAACAATTCAAATTATCTGTCGCCTTTTCATCGCAACATATTAAACATTCATTATCTTCTACAGATTTTTCGGCGTTCATTATTTATCTATTATAATATTAAAAAACTTATATAAAGATTAGAGAATATATATAGTTGGGTAGCAATACCTGCTGCTATAGCTCAGTTGGTCAGAGCACTCGACTGTTAATCGAGTGGTCGCAGGTTCGAACCCTGCTAGCAGCGATTATTTTTATATTTATTCTTATATTAAATTAAGAATGCCATTAAATAAGAAATCTTCAAGACCATCAAGAGTATTTAGGATTACTGATGTAAGCCCGGCGAGTCCGCCAAAATCTCCTCCTGCCGCTGCTGTATCGATAAATGTAAGAAAGGTTAGAGTATTTAGAATAACTGATGTAAGTCCGACAAGTCCGTCGAGCCTGCCGAGCGTGTCAAGTGTTTCAAGTCCTTCAAGTCTTACAAGCCTGTCAAAATCTCCTCCGGCTGCGAGAGGAGTAGCGAGAGCAGCGAGAACAGTGAGAGCCACCAGGCCAAAGAGAGTATTTAGAATTACTGATGTAAGCTCGGCAAGTCCGGCAAGCCCGCCAAAATCTCCTCAGGCGTTGAGAGGCGTAGCGAGAAGCGCAAGGCCTAAGAGAGTATTTAGAATTACTGATGCGTAAATGATGGATTGATAGTAATTTATACATTATCATTATCATTTTTAATTTTTTTATATTTAATTGTAAAAATTGATTATATTATTTAAACATAAGACGAGTTATTTTAACTACTAATATTAAGAGATATGTCAATTTATCCCGAACTATCTTATAACGATCAGAAGGTTGAAATTCAGGAAGTAAAAGGTATTCAATTTAGTGTATTAAGTCCGGATGAAATTATTAAAAGGTCTGTTGTAGAAATTAATAAAACGGATACATATGCTGGAAGCGAGCCTATTATAGGCGGTTTATTTGACTCTCGTATGGGAGTTCTTGAACATAACCGAACCTGTATTACTTGCGAGCAGAAAAACATATTTTGCCCCGGACATTTCGGGCATATTGTTCTTGCGAAACCTGTATTTCACGCGATGTTCTTTGATATTGTAAGAAAGATTTTGAATTGCGTATGTTATAAATGTTCAAAATGTCTCATATCTCCAAATACTCCTCACAAAGATTTTAAGAATGATATCAATAAAATCTTGTCCATCAAGAATAACCAGAAGAGATGGGAGGCATATTATAAGCTCTGTAATACTACAACCAAGCTCAAGGTATGCGGAGATGATGAAGTAGTCGGTTGTGGCGCTATCCGTCCTACAAAAATCAACAAAGAGAACTCTATGAAAATTATTGCTGAATGGAAAGATAAGAAGCTTGAAGATAATGTTCGCCAGGAATTCACTGCCGAAGATATTCTCAAAATATTCAAGCGGATTAGCGAGAAAGATATGGAGATGATGGGGTTCAATCCTAAGTGGAATAGGCCAGAGTGGATGATATGCTCTGTTCTCCCCGTCCCTCCGCCCGCCGTAAGACCCAGCATTATTGAAGAGAACGGGCAACGCCGTGAAGATGATTTGACGCATAAATTAAGCGACATTATCAAGGCGAATAATCAGGTTGAAGACAAAATCAAGAAAGGAGCAACCGAAGAGACAGTAAGGTATTATACAATTCTATTGCAGTATCACGTATTTACCTTTATTAATAATCAAATGCCTGGATTGGCTCCTGCACAACAAAGGAACGGGCGAAAGTTGAAATCGGTATCTGACAGAATGAAGAAGAAGGAAGGGCGTATTCGCGGTAATTTGAATGGCAAACGCGTAGACCAATCGGCGCGCTCTGTAATTACTCCAGACCCTTATATCAGCATTGATGAGCTCGGTGTTCCTATCAAAGTCGCCATCAATATTACATTTCCCGAAATTGTCAATAAATATAACATAGAACATATGCGTAAATTGATTATGAACGGCTCTGACCATTGGCCTGGCGCTAAGTATATTAAAAAACCGAATACTACAATCAATCTTAAATATTCCAAGGATTTGGAAACAATCGCAAAAGAATTAAAAATCGGCGACACAGTTCATCGCCACTTGTCTAACGGTGATTATGTGCTATTTAACAGACAGCCCTCGCTACACAAGATGTCTATGATGTGTCATAAGGTAGTTATTATGCCTTACCAGACATTTCGCCTAAATGTTCTGGATACTCCGCCATACAATGCAGATTTTGACGGAGACGAGATGAACTTGCATTGCCCGCAAAGTATCCAGACTATGAACGAACTTATGGATATCGCAGCTGTCCCATATATGATTCTTGCGCCCCGAGATGGCAAGCCGATTATTGAGGTAGTCCAAGATACTCTCGTAGGTTCGTATCGCCTGACAAAGGATTTTACGGAGATTCACGATAAAACTATGGCAAACATTCAAATGGTTAATAGTTATTTCAAAGGAAGCTTGCCGAAACCTAAAAACAAGTATATTTATAATGGGAAGGAGGCATATTCTCAAATATTACCGCCCGGCCTCTTCATAAATAGAAAAAATAAGAAGGACGAGAAGGTAATTATCAACGACAGTATTTTAGAGAGCGGTAATCTTGACAAAGTAGTATTTCACGGTATTTCAACTGGATTGGTTCCAGTTATCTATCACGATTACGGCCCATTTGAAGTTCGCAAGTTTTTGGATAATACTCAGCGCCTCGTGTGCCGATGGCTACTTACGGCGGGCTTTAGTGTCGGCATCAGCGACCTTGTAACTGATAAAAAGACTGACGAACATCTCAAAAACAAAATTAAGGAAATGCAAACGAAGGCCTATAATAAGCTTGACGAAATTAGAAGAGGCACACACGATAACAACGGTATCCTGAATAACGAGGATTATATTGAGCGAGAACTCATCGGTATCTTGAATGAGACGACGAGCGAAGTAGGGAAAATCGGATTCTCACAGATTGACGAAAAAACAAACCGTATGATTAATATGGTTAAATCGGGTTCCAAGGGCAAAGAGATTAACATTTCGCAGATGATTGTATGCGTCGGACAACAGAATGTGGATGGCAAGCGTATTACATACGGATTCACTGACAGAACTCTACCGCATTTTACAAAATATGATGACGGTCCTGAGGCGAGAGGATTTGTCAAAAACAGCTTCATATCCGGCTTGAAACCCCACGAAGTATTCTTTCATGCTATGGGTGGTCGCGAGGGTCTCATTGATACTGCTGTAAAAACTTCTGAGACTGGATATATTCAAAGGAGGTTAGTAAAAGCTATGGAAGATTCTAAGGTTCATTATGATAACACAGTGAGAACTGCTGACGGCACAATCATTCAATATATTTACGGAGAAGATGGAATGGATGGTTGTAAAATTGAGGTTCAGGTAATTGACACTATCTATAAAAATAATATTGAGCTGGACTTTGAATATAATCTTAAAAGTACTGACAATATCAATATCCATATTACCGAGGAAGCTTTTAAGACTATCACACCTGATACATATGCCAGGTGCAACGAGCACTTTGACAAGATGATTGAGGATAAACTGTTCTTGATTAAGAAAATCTTTAATCGCGATAAAAAGAATGTTATTAACTATCCTATACCATTCGGTCGTATTATCACGACGGCTCACAATAGAATCAAATCTATTAACATCGCTGCTATCAAGACTGATTTAACGCCTGATTATATCTTGGATAACATTGATAATCTCGTAGATAAATTGTATATTAAAAATCGCACACAAGGAATGCGATATCTCCACATTTTGCTGAGACAATATCTAAATCCTAAAAAAATTATATTTCATTATCATTTCACCGTTGAAATATTTGATTGGATTGTTTCGCAAATTATCGAGTATTTCAATCAGGCTATCGCGCAACCTGGAGAAATGGTGGGAATTATCGCGGCACAGACGATTGGTGAATTGGGGACACAGATGACTCTTGATTCATTCCACGTCTCCGGTACTGCAGCAGCCGTCAAGGCTACATCGGGTGTTCCGCGTCTCAAAGAAATCTTGTCGGCTACCAAAAAGACTAAAACACCGACTTTGACTATATATATGAAGAACGATATTTCTTGCGTGATTAATCCTATAAGAAACGAGAGCGGTGATTTCAAGGATGATAGGATTGATATTACAAAGAATCACGCGATGAATATTAAAAACTCTATTGAGATTACGAAATTGTCGGATATTCTAAAATACACGGAGATATACTGGGATAATGGCGAATATTACGAGACGAATATTGAGGAAGACAAGGGTATTATGAATATATACAAGGAGTTTGAAGAGTTGAACGGAAACGCTGCGAAGTCTAAGAGCTCTTCTCCGTGGGTTCTCAGGCTGGTATTTGACAAGTTCAAAATGCTCTCTTATAATTTGAAGATGATTGATATTTATACAAAACTGAATACGGCTTATGATAAATACATTGAATGTGTATATAGCGATGATAATGCAGAGGAATGCGTGTTTCGCATCAAGCTTACTGACATAGCTCTAAAAGATGGAGATGAGATTGCTACAATTAAGGCAATCGAGCACAATATCGTACATCAAATATTATTGAAGGGTTACAAGGGAATCAAGAAGGTATCCCTGGACAAGAAGAAATATTATAGATACAACGATGATACTAACAATTTTGATGAAATGCTCGAGTGGGTATTGGATACTGACGGGACGAACTTGATAGAATTATTGTCAAATCCGAATATTGATAGTACTCGTACGATTTCAAATGATATCCGCGAAATCTATGATACGCTCGGTATTGAAGCGGCGAGATACGCGTTATACAAAGAGCTGCTAATTGTTACGAATGAGGGTTCTATGAATTACAGGCATATGTCGCTACTCATAGATACTATGACATACAAGGGGCAATTGATGTCAATTGACAGGCACGGAATCAATAGAGGAGATATTGGGCCACTCGCAAAATCATCTTTTGAAGAAACCACGGATATGCTTATTAACGCCAGTATTTTCGCGGAATATGACAAGGTAAATGGAGTATCCGCAAATGTTATGTTAGGTCAACAGCCTCCTTGTGGTACCGGAGATAGCAAGATATTGATAGACGAAGAGTATATGATAGAGCTATTGAAGGATGTCAAAGATACAAATCATATGCTAACGAGCATAAATGAGGAAGACGCAGGCGACGCGGGCTATGGCGACGCAGGCGACGCAGGCGAAATGCACGAGGACTTTAACGAAGACGATCTTCAGATTGAGTTCAATCTCAACAAGGGAATTGAAGGTATGATTAGCAAATGCTATAAATTGCCAGAACAAAAAATAAAATACATTTAATGGCTTGATGTGCTTGATGTAGCGGGTTTAGTGTATATATTATTATATGGCGTGAGTTATTGGGGAACTGCTTTTATCAAGTGAGTTCGGGTGTTTCAATATATTTTTTATATCTTCGTCGGCTTCGTTTAATTCGTTATAGATAATCTTATTATCGTCTATAAGTTTTATTAAATAATAGCCTACGAATGTCTTTTCTATTTTTCTATATAAAATAATCAGAGGCCTCTTTAATATCTCGGTGTGATTATTATTATCGCCGGCATTATAAAACTTGATAGATACTTTTAAATCTTTGCTTCCGGCTCTCTTAGATACTTCAACACCTTTTCCATAATCTACGCGGTGATGTATAACCATAATATTGATATTTAAATTGATAGACATTTGTTTCAAGAATATATCACCGTAATATTTAATGGCTTTCGTAGATTCTATGATATTCATTATTTTTTTACGCTCATCTGGTTTGCTCTTGTAAAAGTAATCTTCCAAAAATATTCGCGTCGTCTTAAATGTCTTGTTTGTATTATTAACAATATTCATAGTATTTATATATGTATGTTTGAAATGCGGGTCCTTAAATAGCATATCTATCTCATTTTTATAATCCAAATCAATGTCTGGTGTATTGTTTAATAATAAATCCTTATATTCCCTGTAAGTATATTCCACGATATCTTCAAATGTAATAATATTATTTATCCGGTTCTTATCATATTTAAGCAGATACTCAAAAAGCTCATAGATATTATTATCAGTATAAGTAGAATCTATATAGCGCAACTTAGGCCATATCTTTTTCTTATATTTCGTCCATTTTCTTGTGAGAACTTTTTCAATTCCCTTCCAATTTTCGGGAATATGTTGATATTGATTTTTGTTTTCATTTTGCTTATCGCTATTATCAGGCGACTTAGACTTTCTCAGATTATTTTTGAGCTCATAGAAACCAATATTAGCATTAGCATTAGTATTAGTATTCGGCAAATAATCCCCGTTGTTTATTATTTTTTCAGGTACTCTGTCAGATACCAAGTACTGTGTGAATATCAAATCGTCTCCGTCTTCCTTTATATTATTTGAAATATCACTAACATAATTATATTTAGAATAAGTCAAATCATTAGAATACCAATCTTTGATATTTTTCCTCGAAAATATATTAATGCCTTCAAGCATTATCTGAAATTCTCTCATCGCTTTTTTATTGCCGCTGCTGCTACTGCTTCCGCTACTGCCGACATTATTCAATAAGGTTTTAATAATTTCTTTGCGGGATTTTTTAGAAAGCTCATTGTAATATTTGTCATCAAATCTCGCATCAAGCAATTTATCATAGATGTGTTTTCTAATATCTTGCCATCTTTTCTCTTCCTTTGAATATTTACCAGTATCATTGTATTTATTCAAGATATTGCTGATAATCCCGCGGTCTCTGCTATGATCCTCGTCCTTAAATAGCAAATTGCCGTCTATTATAAATTTTTTTTCTTTTGCTATCTCTCCAATATCAACGGCTATATCTATTTTTTCAAACTTTTTAACAATAGCAGAATGAATACTTTTCTTTATAAAAATCTTGAAGTTATTGCCATCAATATCCTCGCTAAATAGAACATCTTTAATATTCAGGCGTTTAATGATTAAATCAAGCATAATTATTGAGAGTTTTTCGAACTTAATAATACATAATACTGTATTGTCTTTTTTCAATATCATTCTATTGATAGAGAGGTCTTTGTTGATTATCAAAGTTCTATATATTCGATTTTTTTCAGCATCATCTTTCAGTCCATTTGTTGCTGTTATAATTAACCTCGCGATAGCTTTCATACTTTCTAAATTGCCATAGAATTTTTTATTGGCGTCGCTCATATTCGCCGAACATTTATTTAATATTTTAACTATATTTTTGTGATTATCAAGATTAAAAAATCGGCTCTCCTTTTTATTCAGGGATTTTGATATTATAGGTTCGTAATAAGCTACATCATTATCCTTTGCTTTATTCTCTGATGAAGTCATTAACATAATTACCTTCGTTTTTTTCCCAAGATATAAAAGCAGGTCATTTATTGCGGAATACCGAGGACATACAATGCTAACATCACTATTCGGTTGCCCTATCTCAACATCCCATAAGACGATTAGCTTATTATATATAATTGCAACTAATGTATATAAATAATGAATGACATTTCCAGAGGGATTCTCTTCAGTCTTTAAATAATTAATGAATTTTTTATAAGATATATATATACATAATAATCGGGATTTTTGATAAAGGGATTTCTCGCTATTATCGTCCATAGCTGGAATATTAATAGCCTTGCTGACATTTGCATATTTAAGGAACTCTGCATATAACTCCTTGTTTAATTCGGGGATAACTGGTTCTATGTCAGAAAAATCTCTAAATACATTTCCATTTTCAAGCGACAAAAACTTCAAGAAATCCAGATTATCTTCTATATTTTTTATAAACTCATCTTTAGTAATTCCAAGCAAATAAGCGATTGAATTGATAATATTAGCAGAATTATTCAAGCCTTTTCTTAATACACAGCTATGTTTATTAATGTTATTATTTGATAAACAGTTTTTCGTATAATCCTTGTAATCATCAAACAATATATAATACAGCTCTTTCTGTATTCCTCCAAAGCGATTTTTAGGAACGGGAATTTTATTCATAATATAATTCTTATCATTCTCATTGCTCCCATCGTCAGGAGTTTCGAGAGTTCCAGGGATATCATTAGCTTCTGGGATGACAGCGACATCATCGTTTTCTTCCTGAATCTCTTCTATCTCTTTGTCGTCCTTGCCCTTTTTCTTCTTCTTATCTTCGGCCTTTTTCATCTTTTCCAACTCTTTAATTGCTCTTTTAGATGGCGGTTTAGCTGTCTTTTTGCTATCAACTAACTTCGCCGTTTTTTCGGGATTTCTTTTGCCACAGCAAGGAATCTCTATATCTCCTTTAAGTAAATAAACATATCGCGATTTATTTTCATTTTTCATATTTGCGTTCATCATAATGGGTTTCTCATTCTCTTCAGGGCATTTTAGAGATTCGGCTAAGGCGCCTGGGGCACCTGGAGCGCCAGGGGCTTCATCAAGTGGGATATTACTTATAGGGCACCATATGCGCGGGCAAGTATAAAAGTTCTTGTTATCTTCGCTACTTCCATATTCAATATAGTTATCAAAAACCTTCTTATCATATGGGTCGTATCCCTTGGCTTTTAACATTTCAATCTCTTCTTTTTTTAGAACAAGAGGCTGATACTCTTTCTGGCATTTTCTTGCAGGGTTTTTGCCTTTTCCACGGTCTTTATACAGCTCTTTGTCGGCATTATTTAATTTATTTATCAAATAGTTATTATCATTCTTGCTATTCTTATCATCGCCACCAGCGCCGCCAGCGCCGCCAGCGCCACCAGAAGTTTTATTATTAAAATTATCATTATTAAACTCTTCTTCGTCAAATTTAAAACTATCACTTGATTTTGAAGATGATTTTTTGGATGAAGATGAAGAGGATTTCTTAGGTGAAGAGTGTTTTTTTGGTTCAGGTAAAACAATCTTTGCGATTATTTTTTTCTTAGCGCCGGGCACAGGTTTCCTTTCATTTCTGATATCTTCAATAATATGTGCGAGCCAATATTTTAAATTATCTAACTCTACGAAAGAACTCGTCTTTTTAATATCAACATAGAAATCTATATTATTATTGTATTCCTTGATTATTATAATGGTCTCTTCTTTTTCGCTCGTATCAGTATTATTCGGTTTTATATTCTGTATTTCGGCTTTTTTATTAATTACGCCCTTAATATAGTTTATTGTGGTATTTATCCCCATATCTTTTAGTACAGCCAAGATTTCTTCTAATGTAGATTCCTGTATTTCGCTTCTATTTATTATAAAGTTATCTAAGTCAAACCCTATAGAATTGCCAGCGATTCTCTTGTATTTAAAAACGCCCTTAGATTTTTTCTTATTAAGAACAAAATCCTCAAATATTTTCGTGTATGTCCCTACTTTTTTAATTAACTTCTGATATTCTAAATTATCTATTGAATAGTTTATTCTGAGGCTAATATCTATATCTTTGAAAACAGCATTTATATTGAACTTCTTTAAATATCTGGCAATATCGTCCTTAATATGTATTATATTGCTCTTATTCTCGCCATTATCTATGTCATATTTAAAAGCCAATTTGAAAATCCCTTCTTTAAATATCGACAGTTTGATGTTCCTGTTCTTATAATAAAGGTTTATGACAGATATATCCTTGCTTTCTTTTTTTGCAGCATTGAGTTTAAACTTGTAATCCAAATATTTCTTTTCAAGCGTGTGGTGTTTATACAATTTATATATTGCATTATTATTATTCACAAACTGTATCAACTGGATTTCTTCATCTGTTTTAAGTTTATCAAACAATACCATAAGGGGCTCCATATTTTCCATTCTATACTCAAATATAACCTCGTTATAATATTCGTTCTGTTCTACAACTTTTACTACCGGGAGATTATAGAGCTTGACAATAGATTCTTCGTCCTTGATAAGTTTAGCTATGGCTTCAATATTGACCTCTTCATTTTTATTAAAATAATATTTATTATCATAATCAAAATCGTTACGAAATACTATATTTATTGAATCATTATTAAATAATTCGTCGTTATCATTATTGATATACTCTATAGATTCTTCGAGTTTCTTTGAGGCCCTATCCTTGGATTTCAGGGGATTTACATCATAACCCTTCCAATAAATCTCCTTAATATCAAAAAGTAATGGTTTACCCGATTTTTCATCCCAGCAATAATAAGGAAATGTCGGCGGCTGCTGCGGCTTCTTATTATTTTCATAAATATATATATGATATGCTATCTTATTTAAAGCGTCTTTTATATTATTATCCTGAAATATATATTCATTTATCACGATATCATCGGACTTATATTTATTGCCTATATTGCCCGTATTATTATCAAATATGTATTTGATATACTTGTTTTCAGATATCCACCTTTTGACAATAATAGGCTTTAATAATTCCATTATATATCTAATCTATTAAGAAGAAAAACATATTATTTTAATATATTAATATAGAAGAATATAAATTATGAATTCATCATTATTAATAAATGATTTAATAAATGTCTTAGAAGGTGCTAATAAACAAAGTGGAATGACTAAAGACGAAATTTTAAATTCTAAATTAGAAAACAATCCTATAATAAAGGATTTAGGAAATATTCTAAATAAAAGCTTTGAAGATTTTATCATAGATAATAATGAATTGACAAAAAATCTAAACGATGCCGTAAGAACAAGAGAAGAGCAAGACAAAATAACCGCACCCGCTACGCCAGCTACGCCAGCTACTCCTGCTACTCCTGCTACTCCTGCTACTCCTGCTACACCTGCTACGCCTGCTACGCCAGCTACTCCTGCTACGCCAACTACACCTGCTACGCCTGCTACACCTGCTACGCCTGCTACTCCTGAAAAGAAGGATGATGAAGATGATGAAGACGAAGGTATAATGGGTAAATTTAAATGGGTATTGATAGGTATAGGAATATTTGTATTTCTAATTATATGCGGTGGATTAATATATTATTATTATTCGTCTTCGCCTGCAGAACCAGAAATAAATGTGTTAGATAATAATAATCCAGGATATCAATATAATCAAGTGTCTTATGCAAGGCCAGCTCCGCCAGCTCCGCCAGCTCCAGTAGAATTACCAGCTCAATCTTCATTCTTCTCTTTCTCGGCACCCCAACAAGCTCAGTCCGTCCAACAAGCTCAGTCCGTCCAACAAGCTCAGTCCGTCCAACAAGCTCCGCCTGCAGAGCAAGAATATTCTTATATGATGCCTTTTTCATTTTCTCAAAATCCTAAAGAACAAATTGACAAATTGCAAGATACGGTAATGGGGAGTGTTAAAAAAGTATCTGTCAAAGAAGAGCCTGCTAAAGAAGAGCCTGTAATAGAAGAGCCTGTAATAGAAGAGCCTGTAATAGAAGAGCCTGTCATAGAAGAGCCTGCTAAAGAAGAGCCTGCTAAAGAAGAGCCTGCTAAAGAAGAGCCTGCTAAAGAAGAGCCTGCTAAAGAAGAGCCTGTAATAGAAGAGCCTGCGAAAGAAGAGCCTGTAATAGAAGATGAAGATACAAGCAGTAGCGATAGCAGCGATAGCGAATCAGAAGAAAAAAAAGAAAAAGCTGAAGATACAAGCAGTAGCGATGGCCGCGATAGCGAATCTGAAGAAAAAAAGGAAAAGGCTGAAGATACAAGCAGTAGCGATGGCAGTAGTGGAAGCGATGGCGACAATAGCAGTGATAGCGAATCTGAAGAAAAAAAGGAAAAGGCTGAAGATAGCAAATCAAAAAAAAAAGATAATGAGGAAGATAATAAAATTATAGGGGGCTATAGAGGGAGAGGGCGCGGGAGGGGAAGAGGACGCGGGAGGGGAAGAGGTATCGGAAGAGCTAACGGTCAGGTACGAGAGGGAGCGAGAAATAATGCCAAAAATAAAGACACAGGATTTAATTATATTATAAATAAAATATTTAGTAGTGTAAAATAAAGATAATGATTATGAATAATAATATAATATATTATGCCTGAATATATATGTTATATAGAAGCCTATTAATATCCCTATAATTATTAATATTAAAAACATAAATGAGTTTGATATTAAATAGTACAATATATATAATATTACAATTAAAAGTGGGTAATAGCTATTAGCATTTTCTATTAATGAAAAAATAATGTTCATTATATTCTATAATTTTAATGATATTTTAAATTACCAACTGTTTTAAGTGCCCTACGCGTATATCAGTGTTAATCATAATTTGATAACCCGCTTTTATGATATTTTTTGAAAACGCCACATCCTCACTACATATATCTCGGATTACCTTTCCATCATCTGCAATAATTATATTTAATTCGGCGTCAAAATATGGATATCGCATTTTATCAAAAACCTCTTTCTTAACTGCCATAAATCCCATTCCAGTATAGGCCACTGGATAATATTTGAATGAAGTCTCTTTTTTCCATACATCAATTTCTTCTGGAGTGCTAAACTTAAATGTTCCGTTTTCTTTGAAATAATTAATGTCCCAATCTTTAACAAAAGCATAATTTGTCAAGTCCGCCATTCTATACATACCAGCAACAACGGGGTGATGTTCGGTAGATTCAATCAATTCAATAACTTGCTCTGGCGTAAATATAATGTCGCTGTCAATTGTAACCCATAAATCAAAATCTTCATTATTAAAAGGCTTTTGAGTATCCCCTCTTAGAGTGTCTAATCCCAGCGTTTTCATTCTTACAAAAGAAACATATGAACCGGTCGCTGGTGAAATCAATATATCATATTTGCGTGTATCCATAACCTTGCTGATTGTTGAAGTCCAGGAAATTAAAAACTTAGAACTAAAATTATCCCCTGGCAAAGCAAAGATAACACGCTTCATTTTTTCTGGCACCCCATTATTACCAGACGGTTCAGCTACTGGCTCTTGTACCTCTGCAATTGATACTTGGGTATCCGGGATGGATTTGGAGGATTCGCTGGCTTCGCTTGCGTTAGTGGCTTCGCTGGCTTCGTTCATTATATTTAATATTTGATATTATTTCTTATATCATTTTACGAGGAGATTATAAATGTATATAAAATATATTTGCATATTATAATATAATATATATATAATGTCTAATGATTATTATAATTATGATAGTGTAATTTATAATATTGAGTTAGATAATGAGTCGCCTCGGTGTGCTCAGCCTGTTAAAATCAAGAAACAGCTAAAGCCTCATCAATTAGCTTGTTTATATAAGGCGATTATGATGGAAAATCATAGGAAAATTAGATATTCTACGGGCGAAGAAATAGAGTCTAATATAGGTATTTTGGGGGATATTGTGGGATATGGCAAAACTCTAATAGCACTGTCTATAGTAGCTCATAATAATCTTGATAATATCCAGGTTAATAATGAGAAAATTATTAGCTATCATAGTTCCAAGGCTTATAATTATTTTAAATTAAGTTCTAAGAATAAAAATATTGCATCTTTAAATAAAATCATTAATTCTACATTAATTGTAGTTCCTCGTGGTCCCGTATACGTCCAATGGGAACGAACATTGCGCGAGAGTACCAATTTGAAATATCTGGCTATTGAAAATCTTAACTTTATAAATAAGCATATGCCAAAATACGATACAGACCGCGATGAAATTATTGACTATTTCAATCAATACGATGTAATTCTTATTAAAAATACCACGCTTTCTATATTGTTCAAATATTACGACACTCATTATTTCTCATTATACAAGGATCAAAAGCACTCTTCATATATCTATAAATGGAAGCGTGTAATTGTGGATGAATGCCACGATATTATTAATAAAATAGAGGGGCTGTCCTATTTATATATTTGGTTAATTAGCGGAACCTATTTAAATATATGCGATCGCGTTTATTCATCGTCCGTATCATTACATCATAATATGAGGGAGTTTATTAAAGAGGAATATCTGAACTTTATGCTCGTCAAGTGTAATAAAGAGTTTGTTAAAGAGAGCTTTGATATCCCTCCAATCGTAGAGACATTTTATTTGTGTAAGATGTCAAAATATTTGAAGGTAATTAAAAATTACATAAACCAGAATGTGCTTGAAAAAATTAACGCGAACGATATTTCGGGGGCTATCAAAGAATTAGGAGGTAAAAATGAAACAGAGACAGGAATAGCCAATTTGATATGTGCGGATATGAATAAGGCTATTCAGAACAAATATAAAGAGAAGGATTATATTACTTTGCTGGATATAGCAGACGATATCAAGGCTAATAAATTGAAGATGATTGAGCAAGAGCTTATAAATTTGAACGAAAAACTGAAGGATTTGACAGAGAGGATATCAGAGATTGAAAGTAAAACCTGTGCAATTTGTTTGGATAACATAACACACCCTATAATTTTGGATTGTACTCACATATTTTGCGGCAGTTGCATTATTAATTTATTAAATAACAGGGGAATGACGGGAGATAATATCAAGAGGTGTCCTAATTGTCGCAAAGAAATAACGAGCACTGATAACTTGACAGCAATTGTTCCAGAGAAAAAAGAGGAGGCTGTAAAATTATCCAACAAAGATTCTATAGGAAAAGGCATATTGAGCAAAGAGGATACCTTGATTGAATTGATATTGAATAACAGAGCGGGGAAGTTCATTGTATTCAGTCGCGTAGATGCTGCATTCTCTAAAATTACTGAAATACTTACGGCTAACAATATAACTCACGCGTGCCTCAAAGGTAATACTAATCAGATGATGAATATCCTTAACAACTTTAAATACGGAAATACTAATGTTATTTTGCTTACCACGCAATATGCTGGCTCGGGCATTGATATTAGTGTTGCAACGGATGTAATAATATTACACTCTATGGACGCTGATAAACAACAAGCTATCGGAAGAGCCCAGCGTGTCGGAAGAATAGCCCCGCTCAAAGTACATAATCTATGTTATGAACACGAACTGAGCCAAAATGAAAACCTTGTCATTAACAATTAGACAGCCAGCATTAGCTATAACAAATATAATAAAAATTGATATTGTTTTATATGTCAAATATAATATATATAACAGATATAACATAGTATATTGTATAATATACTATTAACAATATCAATTTGTAAAATGCCCGATGATAGAAATGCGCTGAACGGCTCAACTATAACTGCTATTAACCCTGGTAACCCTGGTAACCCTGGTAACCAAGGTAACCCAAGCCATCTTAATAAGAGAATACCGAGATATAAGATGGGGGATGATAATGTTATTAAGATATCTAATGATAAGCAAAAGTATTATTTGAATATTGCAGCAAAAATTGCCACGAAATCGCCGGTTTATACGCACAAACACGGTGCCATAATAGTATATAAAGATATTGTAATTTCATCGGGATACAATTTTTATATAAAGGGAAATAGTATGCACGCCGAAATATCTGCGATATCAAAAATAAACAAGAAGTACAAGGGTATTCTTAATGAATGCGATATCTATGTCGTAAGAATAGGTCCTAATAGCTTAGATAATCCTCTGAAATATTCGCGACCTTGCTTGGATTGTGAGAGCACAATTATGAAATACAATATTAAAAATGTCTATTATTCAACATCTTGCGAATATGATATAGTACACGGTGCTATTCATAATAAAAATAAATGCAAATGCTTCTTATAATTAGAGTTCGTGTCTCTACACTTGCGCATATATACCCACAGCTATGATATTTATAGAGTAAGAGATACTTTGGGGATAATTCTCTTAATATTCTTTTTTACTACGGTTTCGCGCTCGTCTTCAAATATTTTTTTAAGCAATTCCTCGCCTGAAAGCTCATTATATTTAATTATTTTTGTTTTAATATCATTCATTTTGATAGGAACCTTACATTCTTTAACATTTGTTTTAATTCTCCCGTGCTGCGTATTAAGGTCATTATATTTATAATTAAACATAAATTCTTCTATTTTATTATTTAAAACACGCTGGTAATTCTTGCGCTCTTTCATAGCAATGCTTAGTTTTCTAATCTGGTCATCGTATTTAAACCAGTCATTTACGAGATTTTTAAAAGTTTCCAATTCTTCAGGCGTAGGCTCGTTGCTATTATTGTTAATAATATCATCTACAATATTCAAATTATCCATTATATATTATAATTGCCTTTTATCCTTAAATTATTTTTTTGCGCCTTTTACAGGCCTTGCTTTGGGCTTGACTGCGGGCTTGACTGCGGGCTTGACTGCGGGCTTGACTGCGGGCTTGACTGCGGGCTTGACTGCGGGCTTGACTGCTGGCTTGACGATAGGAGTAATGAACTTTTTCAAATCAGCCAATTCTCTATTTCCTTCGTATTCACTCTTTTTACCACGCGAATACTTAATTATTGTAGGATATCCCTCGATATTCTTCTTGTATTTTTCAGGAAGATGCTCGAAGTTATTTGCCTCCACATTTATTATAGTTATATCTTTTTTATTTTTTATGCTATCGCACAGTTTATTCCAAGTAGGTTTTAATTGAATGCAATGACCGCACATATCCGAGTAATATAATATAACAAAATTACCGCTCGCAATTATACTATCATTAATCTCTTTTTTATTGTGAAGATTCAAATAATAGAACATCAAAAATCAAATCTTCTATTTATATGCATTATTATTTTATCTATCTTAATATAAATAGAATTATGAATAATTATTACGAAGTTATAAAGGACAGAGTTCAAGAGGCGCCTAAGGAATATAATATGAAGGAATTGAGTTCCAAAATATCCTGTGAGAATATGTCACTATTATCAAAGAAATATACTGATAACCAGAGATTACTATTTGAAGCGAATATTAATATGGAATTGTGCCATAGCCATCAATATTATTTTGATAATTTGGATGATATAAAAGGCAGAGAGAACGGGCTTTTATCTGGAATGTCTGTCGGCAAAAAAAGCTGCATTTATAAGAAGCCCTATTATAACGAGGGCGATTGGACTTTTCAATATGGCATCAGTGATACTTTTAAAAACCAATTGAACTCTTTTGAACTGTTTGATTATCAATCGAAGGCAAAAACCGCCAAGAACTTCAAAAAAGAATGCCCTGCTGATATTAATTTTAAATCCCTCGGCGAATGCGACAAAGGCCCCTTCTCAACCTATGTCAATACCTTCACAAACGACCACGACAACTGTGTCTAATATGCAGAAGAATATAAAAATTGATTAGATAAATATACTTTGATATTATTATAAGACGCAATGTTTTATGTTGATGCCAATCCCGAAAACATTCTCAAGCTTAATATTGCAAATCACAAAAAGCTCAATAATATTACCAAGATTATTATTGCCAAAATGAAGCTTAATGACGAATCATCACACGAAGACTATTTTAAATTGAAGAATATCATTGCAATTTATGTAAATGAAGAGATTAAAACGATGCATACGCGCGATATTAACGAAATAATTGGTGATTACGGATTTGATAATGCCGTCCATTGTTATAAAAAAAATTATAGGATATTGGATAATATCACTGTGCGAATGCTTGTATATAATATTATCTGTAATATTTATATTCTTACGGTTGATACGGAAAAGAAGGACGCTGTTCGCAAGATTCAGAGCTATATTGTTGCCGAAAAAAATAGAAAAAAGTATATCAAAAAGGTCAATATAAAACGCGAGAGTGATTACTTGATTGACAAAGTTAATAATGAGATTAAATGCGATGATGCGAAGCTAATATTGAACACGATAATTAATAAGTTTGTCCACAGAACTATGAAAGCTCTTGATAAAGCATAGTATTGCGATAATCTTCTATAAACATTCTAATAATTCTATATTTATCTGTGCTTATTTTTTTACCCATATCAGTATTTATATTATTCATCAAGATATTCGTGCGATTTTCTATGTTATCAATGATACTGCTTATATTACTCTGTTTATTTACAATCCCATATGTGAAATATCTGGATATTCCTATTGCCCCTAACGAATCTATGCGATCTGCATCTCTGACGCAATCCAATTCAATAGATTTAGGTGAAGACGAAGTCTTTGCCAATTCAAGAGACAAGCTTACATTACAAGCAATATCTATAATATTTTCTAATATACTTTTGTCATCTATTAAATTATCGAAGAAGCCCCTCAATACATTTTCTTGAGTGTCATCGTTATTATTGCTATATTTACTATCATTGATATCGTGCGTCAGAGCGGCCAATTGAATTATAAATATTTGTTCTTCATTTAGATTTTCTGATATTGCAAGAGTCGTAGCCATATTTTTAACTCTCATCGCATGCTCAAAACTATGCGAATCATCATACTTTTTCATATAATCCTTGGCAAAATCCTCAGTAAGTATAATAATTTCTTCATTACTCAAAGAGATTCTCGCAGATCCAGCAGATCCTGTAGTATCCATATTATATATCGCGCTTACATACATAATAGTATAAATGCTATCACTTTTTATTTATTTTTTTAACATTTTTTCTTTTTTCCTCCTTTCCTCTTTTTCTAATTTACCCCATAAAGTAGTTTTTTGTAAGGCTGTTAGATTTGTGTCCCTCATTATATCACTAATATCACTTCTCTTACTTTTATAATTTGAATCGGCTGTTTGATAAGGAAACGGATCATTAACCACTCTATTCGATGCTGCTCTTGGTGCTCTTGATGATGCTCTTGATGCTCCTGTTCTTCCTAATTTGTTAATTTTTTCATTTATTTTATCAATTTCTACTCTAAGTGGAGCAATCTTGGCTGCTAATTCAATGTTTTCTTTAATTCTTTTATTATCTGGATATTGCATACTACTTTTAAGAATATCATGATATTTAGTGTATTCTTTAACAAGAGGCTCTAATTCTTCTTGCAACATCTTTATTTCATTTTCAATATTTGTCTGTGATGGCGCTACTGGCGCTGCTGGCGCTACCCTATTACTTCTACTACTACTACCAACTAATGATGATAAAGATCCTCCGCCGCCATTTTTTAGGGAGTTTGTAGAGGAGTCGTTTGTTATGTTGTATATGTATAGGGAAAAATTGAAAAATACAAGGATTATTATGCTGATGCGTAAATAAAAATACCAGTCATATTTTATGTCATCATCTTTGTTATATACATCCTTCTTTTTCAATATAAAATATACTATAAATATTAAGAAAATAGCTTCAAATAATAGGAAAATATAGATACTAAAACTATGTTTGATACCAGTGATAACTATTGACATTAAGAATGTATTAAATATTCCGAGTATTAAACATATGTATGTTAGTAATTCATCATTGCTAATAAGCTTATCTAATGAATTGTTCATCGGCAAACATCTATAATATATAAATATATTAATATATATTATCATATATGGATAATAAACTTACGATTATTATTGATATTCGCGAGGACACCTTGTATAATGACATATTTGATAGAGATTTAGATATTTACAAAGATAAAATAGATATAACAAAGGCACCCTTAGATATCGGAGATGTTCATATTAAATATAATGATATTCTATATATATTTGAAAGGAAAACGGTAAAAGATTTGATTTCTTCTATACACGATGGAAGATATAGAGAACAGAAGGCTCGTATGTTATCTATATATAATACAATTCAATTATCATATATTATAGAGGAGGATGATGTCATATCATCTAAGATATATTCAAATAAATCAGTGATTCAAGGTGCCTATATTAATACTATGTTTCGCGATAATATCAGGGTTTTATTCACAAAGAAGATTGGAGAAACCGCAACACTTCTCTTGTCAATCGCCGTAAAAATAATAGAGAACCCTAAGAAGTTTATTTCGGTAAATGCAAGGGCAGAAAATGGAGCCGGAGAGACTTGCTACACTGATTATATTAAGCTTAAAAAAAAGAAAATAGATAATATAGACGAGGACACCTGTTATATTATGCAGTTATCACAGATTCCTCATATTTCAAATATAATAGCGAAGAATATTGCCAAGATATATCCCACGATGCCTAATTTAATCACGAGTTTAATTGACAAAGACAATAAAATTAAGGAGCTGTGCAAGATAGATGGAGTAGGCAAGGAGAAAGCCGCTACGATTGTTAAGTATTTATTTGGAGACAAACGAGAATAGCTTGTAATCGGCAATAATATCTCGGAATATCCTGATATTATTAATAATTTTCAGCTCCCCGATGTTTTGGCTATTGAATATATCACTCAATATATTAGTTTCCATAGATGCCTCCTTTTCCTTATAATACACGAGGGCTGTATTATATTCTATAATAAACTTCTTATTATTCAGGGCAATAATATATTTATAATTTTTATCATAATTAATTACCTTATTTATAATATAGATTGCTTCGCGATTCTTGTCTCTGCAATTATCTTTCTCATACTGCCATATTTTGCTTGTCCCATCGCTAATATAGGCAGAAGACCCGATAAGGCCTGTCTTGATATTTTTAGTAATTTTAATATCTACCTTCAATGTCCCTGTCTCAATATTTTTATCAGTCTTTTTCAATTTCTCCTTCTCTGTCTTAATAATCTCGTTCCCGACGGCGATGCCCTCAGATTCGCCAGATACTGCTGTCTTAGTTGTGCGAGACTTTGTATTTGTCGCTTTCGCAGCATTCGCAGTCTTCGCAGCATTCGCAGTCTTCGTAGATTTTCTAATTTTAGGTTCTTTCGGCTCTGTTAATATATTGATGTATTTGTCAAACAATAGCTCTTTGACTGCCAATAATTTCAGATTATCTAATCTGTTTTTTCGGCGCATCATATCCTGATACATCGGTTTAGTTTGTAAATCATTATCAACTTTCTGCCAATACTCTTCATCCTTCTCATATCCCGGCAACTGTTCAATACACAGGGCGTATAATTGCAGAATGGGTTTCATAATTTGATTTGTAATATAGTGGAGATAGTCGGGGGTCAAATTATTCTCTACGATATATTCTGGGTTTTCTATCCTGTCTCCCTGGAGAGAGTTAGGATTATTCGTTTTTATATATACAAATGGGATGCGTTCATTGACACACGGGCGATTTCCCGGGTCTCGCGCTCCTATTCTATCAGCCAAAACCTTATGAGCGATTTTTGAAGGGTCTTTGTAAGATGCTTTGATGCTCTTAGTAATAACGAGCTCCTGAATTGATGTTTTGCCTTCAACGAGGTCTTTGAGTTCTTCATTTAGAAACTCTATAGAAGCAGCCAAATCCTGTTTTTTCAATATGATATCAATGACGCCTCCATATACTTTCTTGACAATGTGCGCATTATCTCGCCGTTTCAATACAATACCCATAGATTTCTGTTTATAGCTATTAACATCCGTTTCATACAGGTTCCCAACATATCGCTTTTTACTTAGCAATATAAACGGATATAGCGATTTTTCATAATTCAATTTCTGCGGCTTAGGCATTATTTTTGCTATCTCCTTTTCTACTATTTTCCCCATCTTAATCGCATAGGGCAACGCGTCCTTCCCCATTACTATATTGCCCTCCTCGTCCTTCAAAGGAAACTTACAGAAGATTGAATCGGTATCTCCATAAATAACATCAGCACCATAATTATCCTCTACAAACTTCTTAGCCAACATAATCATTTCTCTCCCGGTCGCCGTAGTGCAGGCGGCGATTTCTTTCAAATATATAGATGATGTCCTTGCGCCAATTTGTCCGTACAGCGAGTTTGCCGTGATTTTATAGGCAATCTGTCGCGAATCTAATACATCCTGTTCAAAGCTATTATAGGTATCTTCAATGGATAAGACAGTATCTTTTTGAATATTGTAATTTTCTCCCGTATCAATATTCAGTATATTATAGACATCGCCTTTGTCCGTACAAAATCCCGTATATGTATTTTTGCCATCCTTGATTGTCTTGTATTCTATTTTTTTCCTCGTATTTTTGCGCTCAATCAAAAGCATATCCAAGATATCTGCTATGATTCCCTTGCGCCCATCCTTGTATTGCACGAAGGTACATTCTTTCTCACCTACTTTTTTCTTCTTATCTCCCTTTCCTTCATATATATCATAATATATGTTCTTGTATTCTATGTTAGGGTCGGCGACCCTATATTTCTCGTCCATCAAATAGCAATCGTGAGACAGATTATTTGAAATCATAGACGAAGGATATAGAGAGCCGTAATCAAATACTACAATCGGGTCATTCAAATATATCGCTTCTTTCGGGTCTAAGACGACGGCGCCTTCGTAGCCATCTTCCATATCTATAACATCATTGTCATACGATTTAATCGTGGGAATCAGCGAGTTCTTTTCCATACATTGCTTGGCAATTAGAGAGAAAATCTTGATGCCCTGTCCTCTGCGGAATAGGAAATTGAGAGGAACCAAGCATACATTTCCCATCCCAATATTATTCTCCATAATTTTTAATTTATGAATTAACCGATTGACGAGACAGCAATCTTGAATACAATACTTGGCAATCTCGCATCTGTCCTTAGAATCGCCCTTAAACTTGGCGAATATTTCTTGCGGCTTCAAATCATTCTTATTATCTCCAAGAAATATTGAGGCCACATTGTCCAATTTATAACTATCCAATTTCTGTTCTCTTTGCATCACCTTGAGCAAATCAATTAATACGACACCATCCATATCAATATATCTGAGGATATTATCTCCCATCGCCGAAGAAGATAATTTTTGTTCGACCAGAGATGTTTTGCGGGTTATCAATCTCCCCCAGCCTATACTGTATTCTTCCAATATCCCGAGCTCCTTAGCTCTGTCCCATATATAGGGCATATCAAAACCGAATATATTATAGCCGACTACAATATCCGAGTTCAACTCATTCATCAGCTCTTTCCATTTTATCAACAATTCTTTTTCTGTATTACACGCGATAACATCGCAATCCTCAATTAAATCGCAAGTATCCAGAGTAATGATATTTTTATAAACAATCTTATCAGAACCGTATATATGTGTTGTGGTTCCTATTTGAATAATTTTGTCGCCTTCAAGTGGAACCAATAGCGTATCTAATATTTTCGCCAGCTTCATCTCTTCTTCATTCAATTGTGCGATTGTCATATTTACATCATTATCTTCTTCGGCCTCTCCGCCTTCGCCACCAGCATCACCTTCGCAATCTCCATCACCGTCAGCAGATTTAGCAACAGATGCCGAAATTTTATCCAGAATTGATATTATATCTTCCATTCTATCCGCGAGAAGCTCGGGAATACTATCAATATAATTGGAATGTAGCTTCTTCTTAGCATATACCCGATTGATTTTTAGGTCAATCGCGGCATCAATTATAATATCCTTTTTATAGATGTTTTTTAACCAGCTAATTATAAAATCGCTCGTGTATTCGTATCCGGCTTTTGCGACCAACGCCAAATCTTGTGCGACTTTGCTATAATTCTTTATGGCAACTGGGAAATCGCCGTGGCTACTGGAACATTCAATATCAAAAGATGTTATGAGAATAGGTGCGATTTTATTGATATCAAGCGGAATAATATCCTTGCTATTTATGCTGATATTATAATTGCATCTACACGAATCATCGCCATCTTTATATTTCTCAATTCTTACCCAACCGCAAGGTTTGATATTTTGAATATGAATATATTTAAGGAATGGGTCAATATTGCTCTCGTACGCCTTGAATCCCTCTTTCTCAAGAGTTTTCAAATAATACTTGAGATTGTTATATAATTTCAAGGATTTCACAGATATTTTAATGAAGCGAAATAGCTTGTTATTAGTGAATCCCCAAAAATCCTTCTTTTCTACTGTAGATATGTTAGAGAAATGCGATAACATATTGTTCGGGATAATTTTCTTTTCATATTTATTATTCTTGAATTGCGCCATATATTTGCCGTTCAATAGCTTATCTTTGAATGTTGATACCTTAGCCTCAAACGCATTAGCGCTAAGGCTTTCCCACGATTCAGGAGGTTTAATGTAAAAGAAGGGCTTGAAACAATTAACGACGGTTGAGATTGTAGCACCGTTATCACATACGCCGTATAAAATCATAGAATATGTTTCTTCAAAATCCTTTTCTTTATTTCTATCATTCTCAGGGACATATATGTCTGTGATTTGAAACTCTACGGGGCTTTTGTTAAGAGGTTCGTAGTCTTTCCTTGGTTTATCCATATTAAATAGATAATGGCAATTATTTAAATATAAATAATAGAAATCAATTTTTAATTTATTATAAGTAATAGAAGTATGGAAATAAACACTGAGGGGTTAATTATAATAATTGTAACAATAATAGGGATATATTATATTTATAATTATTATACTAATATTGGATTAATGAAAGTCAGGAGCAAAATAGATGATAAGGAATACACAGTGCAGATTAAGGACGATTCTCTTGAAGCTGCCAATTTAATCGCAAAGATACGAGAGAAGCTGGTAGTATTAATGGAACATTTGGAGAAATCCTTTTCTCTTAATGATGAGCGCGTTAGATTATTAAAGAAGAACTTTAGGCCTGACAGATTAAAAGAGGGCGTTGATACTCCCGGATATACGAGCTATTCTATAAACAAAGGCGAGCAGATTGTTCTATGTCTTAGAAGTAATGATAAGTTAGTTGATTTAAATACTATGCTTTTCGTAGTATTACACGAGTTCGCACATTTATCAACAGAAAGTATAGGACATACCGAGGAGTTTTGGGATAATTTCAAATGGATATTAGAAGAATCTATAAATATAGGCATATATACTAAACAAGAATTCAAAGTAAAAAATGTAGAATATTGCGGTATGACAATAACTTCGTCACCCTTAGAATAATCCTATGGGGGGAAACCGCCCCCAACGCGGTTTTCAAAGGAAGGTTTTAGAAAAGGCTGGGGGAACCCGCCCCCAACGCGGGCTATTGAGAGGCTATTGTGGGGGAACCTGTCCCCAACGCGGGCTATTGAGGGGCTATTGTCAAGGTTATAGAAAAGGCTATCGCTGGCTATTGAGGGGCTATTGAGATATTTGTAATACCATTATGATATATTAAAAAGACACTGAATATTTCTAAAATTTGAAAATTAAAATTTGAGTACATCTTTCTGTTTTTTCAAAAATTTCAAAAGTTTTTTAGAAATCACAAAATAAATCAAGAGATGTACTCAAATTTAAAAATGAAAAAATATTGATATTCCAGTATCTCAAGAAATGCTCTGATAGTGTAAGTATTTTTATAATAATTACTGAGATATGATTGAGAGGCTATCGAGGGGCTATTGAGAGGCTATTGTCAAGGTTATAGAAAAGGCTATCGCTGGCTATTGAGAGGCTATTGAGGGGCTATCGAAAGGTTTATAATATATTTATATTACCATTTTGATGTCTTGAAAAGGAACCAGGATTTTCTAAAAATTGAAAATTGAAATTTGAGTACATCTTTCTGTTTTTTCAAAAATTTCAAAAGTTTTTTAGAAATTACAAAATAAATCAAGAGATGTACTCAAATTTTAAAATCAAAAAATATAGATATTCCAGTGTCTCTATAACTGCTATGTTAATCTAAGTATTTTTATAACCTTGACAATAGCCCCACAATAGCCCCACAATAGCCTCTCGAATAGCCCGCAATAGCCTCTCGATAGCCCCACGATAGCCCGCGTTGGGGGCGGGTTCCCCCATAGGGCGGGTTCCCCCAGCGGGTTCCCCCATCCCCCATCCCTCATTATAAATATTATATAAGATAAATATATAATATCTATATTATAATGATGAATAATTTGGTAGTATATAATAAGGATAGTAATCAATTCGAGTTATTCTTATATACATTAGTTATATGTATGATGATAAGCAGGAAATATACGGAAACTATTACGAATAATATAATACGGCGAAAAATAAATCAATATACGAATTGGAACCTCTATTCAATATTTTTCAATCATATATTGATTAATTATTTTAATATTAATAATCTCTTGATATCCAAGTTCATAGCTATCAATTCTTTAAATATATTTATATTATTTCACGCATTTATAATATATGATAGTCGCATATTATTTCAAGCCTTAGATAATTCTCCGTCCATCCTCAATAAGTTTATTAAGGGCATTTCAGAAAAGCGTCTATTACAGACGGAATATATAATATGTAATATAATATTTCATGTATTGCCTGTGTATTTTTATAAGGATACTTTGATATATTATAAATCATACGATGATACAAAGAATATGTATTTATATACTATGATATTTAAGTTTATGTGGTCGCTTAATATATTCGGCGACTTCAATTTTATGTCTATCTATATACCATCATTTGAATTCTCAAATATTAAACTGGTAAATTTCATAATCTTCTGGGATTATATCTTAGATAATGCGATTATGAATATGTCTTTATAGGATAAGGCTATTGAGATATAAAGCTATTATTAATATTATTAGTATATACTATGATACCTAAGACGATACATCAAACTTGGAACGATGACCCGGTGCCTCCAATAATTAATTATATACGCGAGGAGAACGCTAAATTATTGAAATCGCGAGGATACGAAATAATATTATGGACGGACAATATGATATTAAAATTGATAAACGAGCACTATCCCGATTTTTATAAAATATATAATTCGGCACGAACTGGCGTACAGCGCGGGGATATTGCGCGAATCATCTTAGTATATCATTATGGTGGCATATATATTGATTTGGATGTGTTAGTATTGCGTGATTTTGCCGAGCTTCTTGATATGACAAGGAATACCTTTTATGTAAGCTACGAGCCCGCCGAACAAACCAAATTGATATACAATAGCGATAGATATATATGCAATGCTTTCTTTGCTGCTAATAAAAACAACGCTTTCTTGCACAAACTTTTGCGCAATATTCCCGAATATATAAATAGACACGGATACGATTTATTTAATAAGTTTGATATATTTGGTGGATATTACATATTAACAAACATAAATGATTACGATAAGGAAAAGAGAGAGCAAGATGTTTTCATAATAGAGGACAGGGAGCTGATATTTCCTATTAATGATTTGAAGCTTGAGGGTATTCCCTCGGCAGCAAATGATTGGGCTGCCGTCAGGAGTGGCAAATATCCTTCAAAACCCATTATGGTGCATTATTGGATACACGGGGATTTTGAATCTAAAAAGCTACTCAAAATGTTTAAGCCAGATGGCAAATATAGTATCCACGAAAATATGTATATATTTTTTAAAATATTATATCCGAATATAGAAAAAAATTGATAATATCTCTCTTAATATTAAGGTTGTGTATATGCTATTAATAATCTTGTTATTATTGTTTCAAATGAGTTATGTGCGTACTTTTTCTAATATGCGGACAAATATGCAGCACAAAATGCATACAAGTATGCAATACTCAAATATAATCAAAGATACAATATTAAACGACCCTAAAATGCCTATGATATATACTAATAAATACCTTAAAAAGTGTATTATAAATGGAATCGCAGACGAAGCTCGTGGTACCGAAGGTACCGAAGGCGGAACAAGCATATCTAAAAATATTGCTCGTGGAGTGGCGAAAAGCAATTATAACAGGCAATTTGTATCAGCCGAACATATATACCCGCAATGTTTATTGGATGGCAAGCAATCCAATGATATGCATAATATCATTAAGACGCTTAATACACTAAATGCAAATAGATCCAATTATAAGTTTCACGAAGATTATGATATAAAGAGCAAAAACTGGGTTGAATTAGAATGTAATAATTATGTAAATCACAAGGACAAGGTATTCGTGCCGAATAATGATTCGCGGGGTTTTATATCAAGAGCCATTCTATATATGTACAAGGAATACAATTGTAATCCGAAAAAAATAATAGATATCGAGATATTAAAGAAGTGGTATTATAACTTTTCGCCGACAATTGACGAGCGATATCACAACGATATTATTAAGCGATTGCAAAATAAAAATAATATATTCATATCAAATTACAATAAGAAGAACAAGGGCATTAAAAAAATCCTCGATTCCTTATGAAAAAACTCTGATTGATTAATTCATTTGATTAATTAGATTGAGGTGGGGGGGATATAATAAAAAATGATATAGATATATATTATCTTATTTTTATAATGAATCTTTTAAATGAAGAGCAAAGATATGCCGTAAGTAGTGTTATGGAAGGACACAATATTTTATTGACAGGTTCGGCGGGAACGGGGAAATCTTATACTATTAAATATATCATAGAGTATTTGAATAATGCAAATAAGAACTTTGCTATTACGGCATCTACTGGGACTGCAGCAGTTATGATAGGCGGCCAGACATTACATTCGTTTTTAGGACTCGGTTTGGGAACAGGGAGTATCAAGGATATACTTGGCAATATTCTTAAAAATAAGAAAAAGCACGAAAATATATTGAAGCTCGATGTGCTGATTATTGACGAGATATCTATGATTGATAAGGATTTATTTGAAAAAATATCCGAAGTCCTGAGTATCATAAAATCCACCGAAGCGTGCTTTGGTAATATTCAGTTAATTTTAGTAGGCGACTTTTGTCAATTGGCGCCCGTTAAAGGCAGATATTGTTTCTTGTCGGATATATGGAATAAAATAAATATAAAGATTGTTTTGCTCGAAAAGTTAATAAGACAGGATGATGACGAACTATTTCAAAAGATTCTGAAAATTGTCAGAAAAGGTAAATGTACGGATAATATCATAAAGGTTTTAGATAGATTACGAGATACCGAGTTTGACAATGGTATTATTCCTACGAAATTGTATCCTGTAAATGTTAATGTTGATAAAATCAATAATATTGAGATAGAGAAGCTTAAAGCGCAAGGGAACATATCTAAGACATATCCAGCTATTGCGAGCTGTGATAAGGAAAAGGAGGGTGAAAAATTTGCAATTGAGCTTACATTAAACGCTCAAGTTATTATTATAAGAAATATAAGCGTCGAGGAATCTCTTGTAAATGGTACGAGAGGTGTTATTAAACATCTCGGGGCTGATTATGTAATTATCAATGATATAAATGGCAATATTCATACTATTAAATATTTTACAGATACATTCAATAACAAGGTTTCGGCAAAAAGCTCTTATATCATACATATGCCTATTAGAATATGCTATGCGCTTTCTATTCATAAATCTCAGGGTATGACGATAGATGCCCTTGAATTAGATTTGGGGCCTAATATATTTACTTGCGGACAGTCATATACTGCATTATCGCGAGCAAAAAAACTGAGCTCTATAAAAATCATAGATGTTGATAAGAACTCTTTTAGAACTAATACAGATGTTAAAAACTTTTATAAGAGTTGTAATACTATTAATAATTGTAATAATAATCTTAATAATTATTAGATATATAAAAATGAAAGAGGCTTTTGTTTCACAAGCGGAAAATGATGATATTGTAAAGGAGGTATTTATAATATTTGGTTATTCTGTCGCAAGTATAATTATTGTCGTAGCATTAGCGTGGGGATATTATAATAATTTGAATTTATTTATAGCAGTCTATTCGCTTATAATTATTTTATATAATGTTATGATAATATCTATCGTTGTAATGAATAAAGATATTTATGATTCATCCAGTTATACTATAATATTTGGAACTACCATATTCTCTATATTTTTAACTTTCTTCGTAGGTATGTTCTTCTTATATAAATTTTTTACACTTCCTATAAAGGCTGTAGGTTCTGCTGCTACAGCTGTCCCTCAAGATGTAAATTATTCATATAAATATTAAAAAATATCATACATATCCAGGATACATATCTATCATACATATCCAGCATAAGATATTATATATAATATAATAAATAGCAATACGGTTTTGATATAGACATCAAGAGACAATATATTTTCTTGTAAATATTCTGGTATCCTATCGTAGATGTTATTAATTATTCCGCTAAAATATATGAGAAATACTATAATAACTATTATGAGATTCTTCTTAATCAATTCAATATCCATATATAGCATATAATCATTTTTATTCATTTGAGCATATGGCGAATAAGGAGGCTGATGCTGTTGTGAGGGATAAGGAGGCTGATGCGACTGATTTTGGGGATAAGGAGGTTGCGAATGCTGATGCGGCTGATGTTGGGGATAAGGAGGTTGCGAATGCTGCGAATGCTGGTTAGGATAGGGAGGTGGCGAATGCTGTGAAGGATGTTGAGTATAAGGAGGCTGCGAATTCTGCTGAGGATACGAGGGATTTGATTGATTGCCACCTGACATATCTTGTATTGTAAGAGGTGGCGTATTTAAGCCCATATCTTTATTATTTTTAGATATTAATAATTCGTCTCTGAATTCATTTAAAACATCTTGTACCACGGGATCATTTATATCATTATGTTCATTATTAGTACTCATTAATATACTAAGTTTAATAACCTAATATTATATTATATTTAGATATTGAATATAATTACGCGATAATTTTATATTTTGTATAGTATAATGTTGTTAAATCCAAGCTATTTATTAGAATTATTGAATACTAATAATATAAAAATAAACAAGTGCATTCATATAGGCGCCCATAAATGCGAAGAATTGCCTATATACATTACAATGGGCTTCGCGAAGGATGATATAATATGGATAGAGGGAAATGATGATATGGTAGCAGTTGCTAAGAATAATAATATATCCGTCCATAACTATATAATAACTGATAAAGATTATAGCGATGTTATATTGTACAAGGCGAATGATACGGCTTCATCAAGTATTTTAGATATGTATAGACACACAGAAGTTTATCCAGACATATCATATGGCAATACTATAAAATCCAAAAGTATAACTATAGATACTTTTTTTGATATTCAAGGTATTAAAGCTGACGAATATAACTTTTTGAATATAGCTATTCAAGGAGCCGAACTAATAGCATTGCGTGGCGCTATAAATTATTTGAAATACGCAAAAGCCATATATATAAAAATACACGAAATAGAATTGTATAAAAATTGCCCAGGTGTAAAAGATATAGATGATTTTCTGAGAGACTATAATTTTACAAGAGTTATAACAATAATGACAGACAAGGGATGGGGTGATGCATTATACATTATTTCTTCTTAGCTGCGACACATTTCCCTGTCTCCGGATTTCTTACTTGGCCGTCCTTACACACATTGACACATCTCTTTGTTACCGGATTTATTTCTTTACCCTCCGGACATTCCTTCTCCTTCGCTCCCTTAGGCTCGGCCTTCTTAGGCTCCTCCTTCTTAGGCTCCTCCTTCTTAGGCTCTGTCTTGGTCTTTTTGGTAGATGCTACACATTTACCTGTTTCGGGGTTTCTTACTTGGCCGTCCTTACACACATTAACACATCTTTTTGTTACTGGATTTATTTCTTTACCTTCAGGACATTCTTTTTCATCCGGTTTTGCTACGACGGGCTTAGCAGTTTTTATAGGCTTTATGGGCTTGACAGGTATCATATGGTCTTTTTTGTTATTTATAGGGGCGATGGGCTTAGCCTGCGGAACCTGCTCTATATCAAAATCTTCGCGATTATTTGGCAGCCTGATATTTTCGTATGTGTAAATATTGGGGATATTGGCGGCAGCCTCTTCGTCTTCATATTTACATTCTAAGTATTTGCGAATTGCCCCCTTAGTCTTTTCTTTCACAATGTCTTTCATTAATTCTTTTTTATCAGATAGATAGTTTTCATAGCTGATACGATAAGCCTTCCTTTTGTTATCATAGAGCTCGTCATAGATGCCCTTCTTCTCTCTTTTTATTTCCTCGCGTTTATCAAAAATATCTAAATATAGTTTAATATCCTTTTTCAAATTATTAATTTCGCTCGCGTTATTAGTATTATTATTGGCGATATTTAATATTTTTTTTTCAATATTTCTTAATATATCCATTTAATAATATTGAGGATAAAAATAATTAAGGCAATATAATATCTTCAAACATTCCCCTGTAAAATGTTTGTAGGCTTTCTTCAGGTTTCATTTGTTCTTCGTAGGTACTTCTCGGTATATATTTGACTATTATTTTTTCTTTACCACAAGTAAGTTTTTTATCATAATAGCCTTGGACTATTAATATAGCTCCTATAAAAAGTAAAAATATAGCAATTGCTTTCATTCTTAATAATATAATATAGATTATTTTTCTACATTTCTCTCAGTCCAAACATCAGTCTTTTCAATTTCCTCTTTAACCTCATCCAATCTGACGATATTTCCATCCTCGTTTTCATTGCTCGCCTCTACATTATCGCCAGCAGCACCAGCAGCACCAGCAGAGGACTCTACAGGCGCAGCATTTGAAGTAAGCGTCTGTTTCCTGTTTTCAAAGACAATATCGCGGTCGTTCATATTCTTCTTATACTCTTTCATTAGAGTGTTGAGCTGTGTCTCAGAGTATTCTTGATTCTCAAGAGACTCTGGGTTAGGAGACCAAGGGCACCAACAGCCTACTTGTGCGATATAGATATTGAACTTGTTATCTATTTTCTTCAAAAACTCGCTACGGACTTTTGCCTCTTCAATAGTATCAAAGGTACCGCGGACTTTGATGCCGCGCATAGAAGTAATAAAGTTATTATCTTTATGATAATCTGCTTCAAGCTTGTCGTTATTAACCGATTTATAAAACGCGAGCTGTTCGTTCATTTCCTTGGGCTCAAAGATATATGAGTGATTGTCTGCAATTGTATCGACCAAATCCTTTTGTTCCGGATTCTTTTCCTTGATGCCTTCGAGAAGCTTCTTCATATCTTCAGAAAACTTCTCAATAAACTTGGTAAAAATGTAAGCTTCTTTATTTACAATAACATCTTCTGGGCTCAAAAAAGACAATAGTACAAAGTTTTGGCCACGGATAGGCTTGTCCTCATCCAAATAATCCAACTCTTTTGTTGATACCATCGCGCTGTTTTCTACTGCTGTCATTTTATACTACTGTTTCTATCTTATAATATAAATATATATTTATAATCTTATATATATTTTCATAATTACAAATAAAATATTTTATAATAATAAATGTCAATAAAAAAATACGATGATTTCAACATACTATTATACAAAGTTCTAAAAATAATTATTCAGGCTCTAATAATCGCGTTTGTAGCATTGCTAATACAAGATAATAAGTTTAATGCGGTTAAACTATTTACTCTCACGATACTAATAGCTCTGACAATATACATATTAGAACTATTGGCAAACCGATTTACAATTGCCACTCAAACCGCGAGCAACATAGGATTGCAAAAATCTAACGCATTTATGTTATTATAATAGCCTCCCGCCTCCTTCCTCCTCCAATCCCCTCCTTCCTCTTCCTCCCTCTAATTATTTTTATTATTTATGCAAATGTAAAGCAATACAATTCATATCATAATAAATATCATTAGGAAGATAAAACAATATCTCGCCAAATGCTCTCAATAATATAACTGATAGAATCATAGACTGTAAAACTATAAAGCTATCCTCATATGATATAATATATCTCGTCAGATAGTTCATAGTTAGCACTAATATAGCTAAGATTATTATATTACCAGAATGCGATATAATACATAGCGCTCAATCATTTTTTATTTATATAAAAATGTTAAAAAATTTATTGGTAGTCTCTTCAAGCTACACAGAGAAAGCTAAAGCAATCAGATTTCTATAAAAATTGAAATGAAAAAATAAGAATATTCCGGCTTCTCAAGTATCTGCTATGTCAATATCAATATATTTATTATAATAATTGTCGGCCTATCGTCGGCCTATCGTCAGTATGCTTGTCTGCTGGAATATTTGCGGATTCTTAAATATATTTTAGCAGTTGTGGTAAGCGGTTTATAATGATGGTATTATTTCGTAGTTTAAATCTACGCATATCTTTTTCCATATCTGGTCTTGGACGTAGAGCTTTTCTCTGCTTTTCAATAATGGAAAATATTTGAGGTATTCGTTGAGCCCGAGTATCTGAAAGAACTTATAGAGAACATAGCTATATGACAAAAAATTCTTTCTATCTTTCGGACAATGTTTCAAGAAAGGCGCTTGGATGCTTCTGAACATATTACATAGCTTATCCTCCAATTCGGGACTGAATTGCGGTGTAGGTATTCCGTTGATTCTGTTTATAATATAATTGATATGCTCGTAATACTTGTTTATTCTCAATCTTTTAAGAATATCCCTCATTTTTAAATAGGTTATTTTTTTCAAGTCAGTTATTTTCTCCTTCTTAATTTCCGTCAAAATTCTTTCAAATATTTCATCGGGTATATCCGTACTCTCCTTGCCCTGAACCTGGTTGCACCACTCCCTAAAATGATTAATCCTCTTATAACAAAAATGCGATGTGTCCTTCGTATTCTGCTTTAATATCGGTCTATTTTGCTCTACCAAGAGAAGCTCTTGATATCCGCAGATACTACATACAATTATTGCATCGTGCTGGAGGCAAGTCATACTATTTTTACAAACCTTACATATCTCTATGTTTTCGTCTTCGACTGTTCTGACATATCTATTGTTTATTATTGCCATATATTTATCTACTAAGGTACTCTTGTCATATACCTTGCTATTATCATTTTCATTAATTTCCCCCTTAGTTTTATTAGCCTCGGTTTTATCGCTATCAGCGCCTTTATTTTCTGTTATTACTTTCTTATTATCTATGTTATTAAGAGCTTCTAATACATTAATAGTTTTAGTATTTATGCTCATATTTCGCTTTTTTTTAGATTCCTTCTTATATATTTTCGGTTTATTAAAGGACTCTTTGACAAAGTTTATATTTTGATTAATATCTGATTGCTTATTTACGGTATCATAATATTGAAATAGTATATCGCTCGTATTCTTGTAATACTCTATTTCATCTAAATTATTGAGTTCATTCAATTTACTTTTAATATCTATTATCTGCTCGTTCAACTCTATATTACTGAACCAAAGCCGGCTATTAAGTTCTTTATCGGCCGTATTATTTATACTTTTTAATATCTCCATTTTCTTTTCTTCGCAATAACTGAGTTTTTCAAGATAGTATACCTTTTCCTTATCGCTCTTCTCAAAATCCTTTATCATATTATTATGCATTGCGTCCAAAGTAACAGTTTCATTTATATCTGTTGTTATTTTTTTTTTAGATGACTTCTCTTTAAACATCATTATATTTGAATTATAAATATTAAGGTTTATATAATAAAAATAATTTTTGTGTCATATAATCTATATTTTTTTCTCCTCTAATAGTATAAAGAATATAGCGTAAATGGGTGGTGGTCTTCTTCAATTAGTAGCTTATGGTGCACAGGATGTTTATTTAACTGGTAATCCTCAAATTACCTTTTTCAAAGTAGTTTATCGTCGTCATACTAACTTTGCTATTGAAGCTATCCAGCAAACTTTCAACGGTAATGCCGGCTACGGAAATACTGTAACCTGCCAAATATCGCGCAACGGTGATTTAATAAATCGTATGTATTTACAAGTTGATGTCCCTAAAAAGAAAACCGCGCAAGCGGCAACAAACAGTACATACCAAAATTATCTCGGGTTACGCTTAATAAAATCCGTTGTTATTGAAATTGGTGGCCAACAAATAGATAAGCATTATTCCGATTGGCTTTACATCTGGAACGAATTATCTCTTCCTATGGGCAAACGCTATGCATATGATACTATGGTCGGCGCTGATAAAGATATATTAAATGGTGGCTATGTTAATTCTGATATAACCAATACAACTCTATATATTCCCTTTGAGTTCTGGTTTTGCCGCAATGTAGGTCTTGCGCTACCTTTAATCGCCCTTCAATATCACGAAGTTAAAGTAAAAATAGATTTTGAAACTAAGGCCAACTGCATATCTGTAGGCACTGGCGCATTAACCGATTTTGAAGATATTAAAAATATCTCTTTATGGGCTGATTACATCTTCTTAGATACTGACGAACGCCGAAGATTCGCTCAATTATCCCACGAATATTTAATAGAACAGCTACAATTCACTGGCACTGAACCCCTCGTTGCCGGTACCAACCGAATCAAGCTTAACTTTAATCACCCTTGCAAAGAACTCATCTGGGTCGCAAAAGTAGCCCCCTCTTCCACAACTGTTAATAAAACCAGATGGTACGATTATACCAACTTGGATGTTGCCGACGATAACACTTCCGAATCTTTAGCCTATGGTAATGATTCTGCACTTGGCGGTCAATACACATCCAACTACCTTGTTATATCCGATGTCAAACCTAAGACAAATAGCAACCCTTTCACCAATGCCATCCTCCAATTAAACGGCAACGATCGTTTCGCTGTAAGAGAGGGCGATTATTTCAATTATGTTCAACCCTTCCAGCATCACACCAATGTTCCCGTTAACAATTCTATCAATGTGTATTCGTTCGCCTTAAAACCCGAAGACCACCAACCGAGTGGCACCCTCAATATGTCTCGTATTGACACTGCAACTTTGATGGTTACTGCTAAATCAGCTCCTACTAATCAATCATACCAAGGCATCAATATATACGCGGTCAATTACAACGTCCTTCGTATATTATCTGGTATGGGCGGCCTTGCTTATTCCAATTAAAAATATAAAGATATCAACTATAATAAAAAATATAAAAGAGTCGTGTTATATAATTTCCTTTTTTTTTTCTCCTCTAATAGTATAAAGAATATAGCGTAAATGGGTGGTGGTCTTCTTCAATTAGTAGCTTATGGTGCACAGGATGTTTATTTAACCGGTAATCCGCAAATTACCTTTTTCAAAGTAGTTTATCGTCGTCATACTAACTTTGCTATTGAAGCTATCCAACAAACTTTTAACGGAACTCCCAACTTTGGCAATCGCGTAACCTGCCAAATATCTCGTAATGGCGATTTAATACATCGTATGTATTTAGCAGTCGTTAATTATTATTCGACTCAAGAAGTATGCCCTTATTTCGGCCTCCGTTTAATAAACTATGTAGAAATCGAAATCGGTGGTCAAAAGATAGACAAGCATTATTCTCACTGGATGTATGTATGGAATGAACTTTCGCTTCCCATATCAAAGAAAGAGGCCTATAAAAAGATGGTAGGTGCTAATGATAAGCTCGCGACAATAGGAACTGATGCTAATACTGGCGCTAATCTCTATATCCCCTTAGAGTTCTGGTTCTGCCGCAATGTAGGTTTAGCCCTTCCTTTAATCGCTCTACAATATCACGAAGTTAAAATCAACATCCTCTTTGAAACAAAAGAAAATTGCAAAGGTACTGGTGATAATATTAGCGACCTTCCATCTGTTTCATTATGGGTTGATTACATATTCTTAGATACCGACGAACGCCGAAGATTCGCTCAATTATCCCACGAATATTTAATAGAACAGCTACAATTCACCGGTACTGAAAGTGTATCATCTGCTGCATCCATTAAACCTAAATTATCTTTCAATCACCCTTGCAAAGAGTTAGTTTGGTTCTGCTCGTCCGATCACTCTGCCAATACTACGGACGCTCAGAAAGGTGTTGTAAATAATAACTGGGTAAATTATTCTACTAAGGTTAATACTTATGCAGCCGATAATACCGGATTATATAATGCTACCAGCGCAATTGATTCAACTAATCCCGTAAAATCTGCCAAACTTGTATTAAACGGCAATGATCGCTTTGCTGCAAGACCCGGTTCATATTTCAATTTAATACAACCCTATCAGCATCACGAAAATATCCCTTCCAATCCTGGCATCAATGTTTATTCATTTGCCCTAAAACCGGAAGAACACCAACCAAGTGGCACTCTCAATATGTCTCGTATTGATACCGCCGTTCTCAATTTAGATATTAATCAAGTTGATACCTATCTTTCTAATAACCAATTTTCAAAGAATCTTCACGTCTATGCAGTGAATTATAATGTTCTCCGTATATTATCTGGTATGGGCGGCCTTGCTTATTCCAATTAAATTATATTATATATATATTTATATATGTTGTTAAATTGCTATAAAGTTTCTTTTTTTTTTCTCCTCTAATAGTATAAAGAATATAGCGTAAATGGGTGGTGGTCTTCTTCAATTAGTAGCTTATGGTGCACAGGATGTTTATTTAACCGGTAATCCTCAAATTACCTTTTTCAAAGTAGTTTATCGTCGTCATACTAACTTTGCTATTGAAGCTATCCAACAAACCGCTTCGGGAAGTAATTCGCTCGGCTCTCGCGCCACCTATCAAATTACTCGCAACGGTGATTTAATACACAGAGTGTATTTCTACGGAAAATTAAAAAATACTGGCGCTACCTCCAAAAAAATAGCGTTAGTTCCCAATGTAGGTCAAAAGTTATTGAAAACCGTAGAATTAGAAATTGGCGGACAACGCATAGATAAACATTATTCGGAATGGCTTTACATCTGGAATGAACTTTCGCTACCTTACGGCAAGCGCGAAGGCTACTATAAAATGATTGGCGCCAACAATGAGAACTGCTGTACTCTATTGCCTTCGACATCATCTTATGAATTATATGTTCCCTTAGAGTTCTGGTTCTGCCGCAATGTTGGTTTAGCTCTTCCTCTAATCGCCCTTCAATATCACGAAGTTAAAATTAACATAGAATACGAATCTGTAACCAATCTTTGCGATATAAGTAATAAAAATTATTGCCAGGAAAATGATAAATTAACAGGTGGCGAAAATAACGGCACTGGTTATTCTAATACTGAACTTACCCTTGATGAGCCTACTTTATGGGTTGATTACATCTTCTTAGATACCGATGAGCGCCGAAGATTCGCACAATTATCTCACGAGTATTTAATAGAACAGCTACAATTCACTGGCACTGACACTATAACTACTTCCGGTTCAAATCCCGATTCTATGAAGAGCTTAAGAATGAACTTCAATCACCCTTGCAAAGAACTTGTATGGGCTATCAGAAGTTCAACTGACGCCAATAATGTATATTGGAATAACTTTTCGACCGCGGATGCCGATAATACTACCGGCAACGACACCTTCAATAACTATGTCATCTCTAAAAATCCTGTAATGCAGGCAAAAATAATGCTCAACGGCAATGATCGCTTTGCCACCAGACAAGGCGAATATTTCTCATTAGTCCAACCCTATCAACACCACGAGAATACCCCTGATATGTACCACAAGGGCATCAATGTTTATTCATTCGCCCTAAAACCGGAAGAACACCAGCCAAGTGGCACCCTCAATATGTCCCGCATTGACACTGCTGTTCTATCTCTATCCTCCAGAATTGCCGGCACTATCCATGTCTTCGCGGTAAATTACAATGTTCTCAGAATATTATCCGGTATGGGCGGCCTTGCTTATTCCAATTAAATATGATGCGATAGCCATATTACAATATTTTCATTTTTCAATTTATAATTATTTTTAGACGATAATGATAATATGATATTATATAAATACTTTGATATATATAATGATGTCTTTTGGATGTTTACACCGGCATTGCCCTTGTTTTTTTCATTAAAATAGTATGTAATAATATCCTCCAAGTAAGGCAAGCATTTTTTATTCATCTTTTTAGAATATAATACAACGTGTTGTCTAAACATCATATAGAAACATTCTTTATCCGTAAGTGTTTTGTAATTTTTTGTACTTTTCTTTAGTTTATCCAAAGTTTTGCGATAATCATTATCGAGTTCATATCTAAATTTTTTAATTAAATTCCCTTCCAGCATATCGCAATTATATTTATTTCTCTTTGCGCTTACAATATCCTTAAAATTCGTCTCTCGCTTAATAAAGGCATTCGATGATTTAGTAATCTCACTCAACTTTTTGAGTTCGCAATAGCCATCTAAAAATCTCACAATATTTACAAAATAATCCTTGTCCGTAAAGTCATACGAGCTGGTCATATTATAGTAATTATACCGTTATATACCGTCATATATCATTTTTTACTATATTTTTACAAAATAAAACAAATTATATCATACCAATAATTAAGGTCTTAATTATAATGTGAATAAAAATATAAAAATAAATATAAAAATAAATATAAAAATAAATATAAATATAAATAATATATATCTAAATATAAAATGCTCCCGTAATCATAGCGTTAATCGTCGTTAATCGTCGTTAATAATGATATCTTTTAGATATGGCGCGAGAATCTCATTAACAATAAACTCTGGTTTGAATTCGTCGTAATTCATAAAGATTTTGAGGAGTTGCTCAGAGAACCCTGATACAATAGCAGTCCCTTCAGTATCGCAATTAACAGGGAAAACCTCATTGCTATCTGAATTGAGATTCCAGAATATAAACTTGGGCGCCGTGTAATTATTGGCTTCATAGAGTTTAACAATATTTTGATAGACAGTATCAAGAGCATTTGTATTATTTCTCTTGTTCCTATAATCTCTCTCAAAATTGCCTGTAATAGTATTATTAAACTGCATATCCGTAAATACAAATAGCTTTTTAGGCATTTTATCTTGCGGAATATTATATTTAATAGCATATTTAATAATCTCCTCATTACATTTTACAAAATCCGTACTGAATCCATAATCAACATCAATAATATTCTTAATACATTCGTGAAGCGTCGGGATATCATCAGTATCCTGAGTATCCTGAGTATCTCGCTTAATCAAATCTACAAGCTCGGGATTTTCGCTAAATGTAATAATTTTTTTAGCAAATTCGCCCTTACAGCACAGAGCCGTAATAATACCAAGAGCAACTGCTACTTGTGCCGGAATACTTCCGTTTTTAGCATTAAACATAGAGCCCGATACATCAACGATAGAAATAGCATTATCAAAATTGCCCGATTTTCTAACATTCTCTACAATTGCTCTCCATTGCATCTCAGTAGTCTGGCATATCTCGTTATTGCGAAACTTTTGCAAATCCTTAATATATACTCCTGTCAATTCGTGCGGAAGAATACCGGTAATATTGATTTTCTTAACATTAGACGCAACATCTCCCAAATATTTTTTATACCTTTCTTCATCGTGTTTAATAAATGCTTTTTTCAATTTATTAGAGGCAACCCCTGGGATATTTTCATACTTAATCAACCCCCATTTATTATCACACATCTTAGATTCCACGATATCTATTTGCTTTCTCAGAGGAACAAGATATTCCTTCCTATACTTGGACATCTTATATGTATCTTTGCTACCATATATAACCGAAGCAACTTTCTTGGCGAACTGTCGTTGCCTATCATTCCTATCATTCTCACTGGGTGCCCACTTGGCACACAGAGATACCGGTTTATTATTATCCAGGTTAATCTTGTCGTCAATCAATTTCTGCGCAATAATATTCATTTCAATCTTGTGGTCAATATTTTTCAAATTATAGCTGATATATAGCAGGTCCTTCCAACGACCATATTTCTCAACATATAGCTTGATATTGCACATATAGGTTTCAAACTTATTTTTGCGTAGCCAAAGCATAGCCTCATTAGCTACCTTTTTCTCCTTTTTGCCGTTCAATCTATCGCGACCATTGAAGATAATCGCGACAGTTTTTTTCGGGTCTTCCTTCCAGCATTTTTCAAGATGATCGTAGCTATCACTGATACTCAAATCGCGCATAAATAGCATAAAATAATCTACGATAGCACTTCCCGTACTTTTAAAAGCATTTCCTCCATTGGCCGTTTTAGTAATAGGATTGCTATCATAGCGATTGCCGTAATTATCATAGTCATCATTACTATCGTTACTATCGTTACTATCATTATTATCTTCATAATCCTCGTTATCATTATCATTGTCATTGTCATTGTCATTGTCATTGTCATTGTCATTGTCATTGTCATAGACTACGGCAATATCAGCGACTTGAATAGGGATTTCCATAGTGTAAATGCAGGGGTTGTTATTATATGTTGCTAAACATTTATATCAATTTTTACATAAATATTATAAATATCGTAAAAAAAATAATGTTGATTAATATTGTTTCCTTAGGCTTTAGACAGATGCCGCGAGTTTGCTTGCAGAAGGAGGGAAATGATGGGAGATAAGCTTTTGTAGGATGAAATAGTTGATGTCCTCCTTATCGCCGACATTTAGGATTTTCTTAAGCTTGTCGTCGGGGAGAATAAAGCGCTTGTTCTCAGGCTTGTTTAGATTGTGCTCCTTTACATAAGAGTTGATGAAGCGGGTAATATCGGTACGAGATTTCTCAGTTCCGTGGGGAACACCGATGAAATCGCAAAGCTCATCGGAGATTTTGTTGGGCTTGGCAAAACCGGAAGGCGAGTTTTTAGCATTCTGGCGCTTCTTCTGAGCCTTCTCGATTATTTTTTGCTGTTTCTCATAATCCTTGCTTAGCACCTTAAGAAGATTTTGAACTTCCTTAAAGCTTGCAAAAAGATTATTTACCTTCTCGATAATTACTGAAACGGCATTATCCTTTGCAGGGGCAACTTCGGTACCCGAAGCATCGCTCGGAACAACAGAATCCTCTGTCTTTACGGGAGTAAGAGACACGGGGGTAACAGTAGTAGCAGATGCGGTAGAAGCCACGGGAGTGGCGGTAGCAGCTGCAGTTTTAGTTGCGGGCAATTTAGCAGCTACCGGTTGCTTTTTAGGAGCTTTTGAATCAACGGTAGGTTGAGGAGCTTGAGGAGGTACAGGAGTCGCTTTTTTCGTTGCCATTATATATTCAGTTTATGAATACATATATAATTATATGTTTATATCATTTTTCAACATCATAATTATAATTTATTTACAATAAATAAACATATGAAAATAAAAAGGGTCGGAACCTATATTACCGGGTTTAAATATTATAAATATAGGTCCGGCAAGCCTGGCAAGCCTGACAAGCCCGGCAAGCCTGACAATGAAGGAATTGTGGATAAAGAGAGCGAGATAACAGATGAGGATACTATAAACAAAATTAAAAAGTTCAAAATACCCCCTTCATATGATAATGTAGTAATATTAAATAATAAGAAAATATTAGCATATGGATACGATAGCAAGGGTAGAAAACAGGTTATATATAATTCCAAGCATATTGAAAAGCAGAACGAGCAAAAATACGAGAAAATACAGAGATTTGATAAGCATTTTATTAAGATAAAAAAGCAGGTCGCAAAAGATTTAAAATCTCCCGAAGAAAAAAATAAAATTATAGCAATTATAATAACATTAATACTGTCGTGTGGTTTTAGAATAGGTAATATAAAATACGAGAAACAGAATAAATCTTATGGAATAACTACTTTGAATTATTCGCATATCAAGCTATTGAATGATAACACTGTATCTTTTGATTTTATAGGTAAAAAAGGCGTACGCAATCAGGCCATCTGTAAAAATAAATATATATACGCTTATCTCGCAGAAAAACTTGATATTCCGGCAACTCCTTCTACGGAAGCAGCAGAATGCAACAAATATTCCGAATATATATTTAAATATAATAATAGGCGCATAACAGCCGATGATGTTAATAATTATTTAATGTGTAAATTGAAGGTTAATATAACTACTAAGGATTTGCGGACTTGGAACGCTAATAATTTATTCAATAAATATTTGCATAAATATAGGAATGAAAAGAATCCTGTTAAGAAGGCTTTAGAGCTTACATCGTTTGAATTACACAATACATCTAATGTATGCAAAAAAAGCTATATAGACCCTAAGAGGTTATTGAAGGCACTATGATAGATATCGGATGAGACAAAATAATAAATTAAAAATTGACTTTTTTATTATTATATAATAATAAGACAAATATTATAAAGCAATGGATATTGAGATTATTAATAAGAATATTGAGGATATGCTTGTAAATCGCGGAGATGATGTATCTTCTTTTAAAGAGATACTATTGTCCCTTAGCAAAGAAGATTTTGAATCCGATAAGCTTGTTATTAACGTTCAAACATTAAATACTACTATATTGTACGCTCTCTCTAAAAATCTTAGAAAAAATATAATAAACGAGCTCAAAGAGAAATTAAAGGACGGTGATAATATTAAGGATTTTACCAATAAATACGGTGGTAAAAACAACATAATCCTTGTATTTAACAACGAATCTATTTCAACTGCGGTAAAATCCCAGCTTAACAAATACGATAAAATATTTCAAAAAAATGGCGGACACCTTCAATATTTTAGCTCCCAACAATTGATGTTTAATCCCACGAAGCACGAGTATGTCCCTAAACATACCAAGCTTACCGAGGAAGAGGTCAAGGATTTTATGAAAGAATATTTGGCTCGTAGTAAAATGCATATGCACGTCATACTACAAAATGACCCAATCGCCAAATGGATTGGATTGAAACACGGGGATATCGTTAGAATAGATAGATACAATGAAAATAGCGGCGAATCATTTTCCTATAGATCTTGTATTTAAATAAAGTTATTTTTAAATAAATATATTATATCTATAAAATAATAGAGTATATAAAAATTATAATGACGGAAAGTATTACAGCTAGCGATTTGCAACAGTATGGTAATTTACGGGCACATTTAAAGGATTTATATATTAAAATAACAAATGGTAAAAGAGAAGTGCAAAATGGTATGCCCGATTTTGATGATTATTATAATAAATTATTCCCAAATAGTTCTACAATAACTACTCCATATGCAGATAAATTAGATTATACCAACGACGGTTTAACAACAATGGGTGCGAATGCTATTAGTTTAAAAAAATTATTACACAATACTTTGTACCCAGTTTTTAATCAGACAAAAAATAATGGGCCTACTAATTATAATACAATATCAAATAGTCATATAGTTACCGCAACCGGTAAGAAAGATCATTTATGCTTCATTAAATTAAAAACAGATAAAGCAGATATTGAACCCGACAAATTTTCTATAACTAATATATTATATTCAAAATATGCAATTGAAATATTTATTAGAATAATTAAAGCTCTTGATGACTGTTATACAAATCAAGGAAAAGATATTATTAGTTTATTTAGTTCAAGTACGCAAATATTTATAGTTGCTAAAAAATTGAAAAACGAACATCATGATAATGTACCAAAAGGCATTTTTATAAATAATGCGACAAATGATCCAGATAGTCCACCAATTGGTATATATTTATATATTGGAAATATAGTAAATTTCTTTAACGCTGCTGATATAAAGATTTATGAATCAAATGCTACTGTTAATACGCCTGAAGTAACTCAGTCGGTAAAGGATGCATATATTGCTAATGCAACTAATGTATTCACTTCCTCTGATAAATTAGAATATACAGTTTCAGGTACAGGTAAATACTATTTCGGATTTTTACATTATTATAATTATCTTGAGGATGAATCTAAATATCCTGAACAAACAGGTACTAGTCAGACTTCTATAGTTAATAACATAGGAGGCACTATGTCGAAAATGACTTTGAAAGAGGCAAAAATAAGTTCGGGAGATATAACTGGAGCAACTATAACCAAACTAAAAATATTGAAAGGTAGCACAATAACAGAAGTTCCGAGTACTACGAATACATACAAAATTACTTCAGGAAATATAAGTGGTATTGTACAAGGAGGGTTTACTCTTACAGCAGGCGCCAATATTGATACAGACTCAATAAAAAATGTAACAGTTACTGCTAATTCTGTTTTTAGCCCCACTACTAGTGGCAGTGGTGAAACTAAGAACAATACAACAATAATTCGTCCAAAAACAAGTACTACAACAAGCGGATCTCCAATAATATCAGATTCTGTTTCTTTAACATCCACTAATGTTACAAATTTTCAATTTACTACAGATACTCCAATTACTTTCACAGGAAGTTATACATTACCAAATAATTATGATGCTTATGATGCTACTTCAAAAGCAATAACTATAAGAGATGTTATTGTAAGCGCTCCCGAGGTTACAATAGCAGGCACCTTTGATAAACTAACTGCTGCAGCTACAGATTTGAATTCTTATTATAAACAAAATATATATTATATATATAATTTTATAAAAATGATAAATAATATTGATAATAATAGTTTTTCAACAACATTACAATATTTAGAAGTTAATTTATTATGCTACAAAGCTTTATTATTATCATCTATAAGAGCAGCAAATATATTTTATAACAATAGACATAAAATTAGCGCGTTGGCAATATCTTATGAAAAAGATTTTTTAAATAATGCAAATACTGCAGGAGGCAGTAGTGATATTTGTGCTAAATTGGCGCTAATTGATTTTGTTAAAAATGATTATAGAGCAGATTTTGGGGCTACTTGTGTTGTTGCTACAAATATAAGACTACCAGAGGATACTACTGCTTCTGCTACAAAATATCAATATATTTTATACAAAAAAAGTAGTGGCGCAAGTACAGATAATGATACTAATTTTAAAGAGTATGATGTAAGGATACAACAAGAGATTAATCGCATTAAAAATAGCAACATAACAGGTTCAACTACTAATTTAGGAATTGATAACTTTCAACTATGTCATAGTTTTAAGGTTTTATCTCCATTTAAAATATCAACATATAATGACAATACTAATGATACATTAGAACAAGATGGTATATTAAAAAATTCAGGTTCCGATAGTGATTATCTCACAATTATAAATATGTTTGAATATAATAAAAAACACGACTTTAATAAGAATTATAGAATAAAAATTGTCGGAACAACATTTAAAGCTATTAGTTTTAATATTATTACACCGGGCGCAACTAAAAAAAGACGCATAGAAATTGAACTTGAACAAAGCAATGATATTCCTCCTAATTTATTAAACAATTTGAATAAATCAAGTGGCGCAACGCAAATTACAGAAAATGTATATATAGTTAAAATAACAAGCGGGGATATAGATAAGGATTATAATAATATAGTCTCAAATACGGACACTGTTGAACAAAATATAAATATGTATAAAACTAAAATTAAAAATAATACGACACTATATGAGTTACATAAATCCCGAAATAATCTATTATACAACCAGGTAATGTCTTATTTAATAATTGTTGGCGTTTTAATAGCTATATTAGTAATAATAAATATTGCAAATGTAGAAAAACCTCTAATTAAATCAATAACTCTCGGCTGTCTCGCGGTTATAATAATATTATTTATGAGCTATTATATAATGAATACACTATATATAGAAGAGGGTTTTACTGTGTCGGATAATAGTTTTATTGGATATGACTTGTGTCCCACTGATAGTTGCAAATTAAGTGATGCAGATGCAACCAAACCGAACGAATATGCAGATACTATTATAACGAACAAGAAAAATTATGTCAAGAACTTTTTGAATACTAATGCAAAAGAATTAATGCTTATGATAATATTAAAGTCTCCTTCTATTGTTAATGATTCACTAAAAGGTAATAATGAAAAACTCGTAACAATATCTAAAAATATATATAATGAAAAGTTATATTTGAACGATGTCCTCTATAGCAAAAAATCGGATTCTGAAATGAATGTTGATGTCCTCAAATACGAAAATAAAAATTACGATGTCTATATTGTATGCATTCTATTTTTGGCATTAATTATGGTAGGCTCTTACACAGTAAATATATACACAGACAATAAATATATGGATTTACTAATATTAATTATGGTAATACTATTTGTATGCTTATTTACATATTTTGTATTATATACAAATAGAATAGTTAGAACTGTATCCACCAATTACTATTGGGGCAATCAATATGAGAATGAGTATATATAAAAAATACTTATGAATAATCTATATATATTATAAAATCTTAAAATCATAAAATTATGAAAAAAGATGACCCTATACACAAAGATAAATCTCGCGAATCTAAGTCGGATTCTGAATCTGAATCGGATTCTGAATCAAAAACAGAAGATACTGAGGATAGCGAATATAAAGAGGAAGCCGAAGAGACAAGTGAAGATATTGAAGATACTGAAGATACTGAAGAGACAGAAGAGACAGAAGAATATATTATAGATAAGGAGTGCAATAAGCTATGCAATAAGGATTGTCAGAATGAAATTATTAATGATAACCCTGCTTACCAGGATAATCCCGATAATTATTTTAATAAATATCAGGAAGAGAATAATAATCAAATGATATATCTTATTTTAAATACGAACGCAAAGAATGCCAGGAATGCGAAGAGGAATAATAATGTATTGAATCTGAATAAGCATCCTATTAATAAAAAAACATATCGGTTTTATAATAAATATAGTAGTGTTGAAAAAAAATATTTTGATGTTCTGTCTGATGCCGATAAAACGAAACTAATAGATAATGAAGATATTATTGAAAAAACCACGATTACTTATGATGTCCCTATGCGTTTTAAGATACTGACATCTGATATAAATATTAGAACAAAGAAGAGCATCATATGGAAGATTGAAAGTTTAAATAAGATGAATAGCAATTCTTCGGAATATTATAAGCTGAGTTCGTGGATATCTTCTTTGAATAATATTCCTTTTAATAAGTTCTATGAAATCCCCATTAAAATTGCCGATGGTAATGATAAAATCTGTAATTTTTTAAATAATATTAGAGCGCGTATGGATGAGACCATCTTCGGACACAAAGATGCCAAGGAACAGATTGTGAGGGTATTAGCCCAATTAATATCGTTTCCCAAAGCTAACGGATATATTATAGGTATTCAAGGTAGCGCCGGTGTGGGGAAAACGAAGCTAATTAAAGAAGGCATTTGTAATGCCCTGAATTATCCGAATGCTTTTATATCTCTGAGTGGCACAGACGATTCCTCGTTTCTCAAGGGACATTCATATACCTACGAAGGTTCAACTTATGGAAAAATCTGCGAATCTCTTATGAAAACCGGAATAATGAATCCGCTATTTTTATTTGATGAGTTGGACAAGGTATCTAATACATATAAGGGACAGGAAATCGTCAATACGCTGATACATATAACAGACCCCGTACAGAATGACAAGTTCAACGACAGATATTTTGAAGAGATTGATTTTGATATCTCGCGTTCTATGATTATCTTTACATACAATGATGATTCTTTGATAAATCCAATTTTGCGAGACAGGATGATTGTTATTAATGTCAGTGGATATGATAATGACGAGAAGATTGTATTGGCTTCGGGCTATATAATACCCGAAATATTGAAACAATATAATTTGAACGACGGCGATATTATATTTAGCAACGAGCTATTGAGGCATATTATTAATAATATTGAAAAAGAAGATGGCGTCCGTAATTTAAAAAGGGCTATTAACAATATCGTATCGTGGATTAATATGATGATATATGTCCCCACGGATCTTATAAAAATAAGCTTACCTTATACAGTATCACAGACATTTTATGATACATATTGTAAAAAATATAGCTGTAACTCCTCCATATCTGCGAAGCACAATTCAATTTATTTATAAGAAAGGGCTCTCTGTCTTAGGCTATTTAGTCTATCAAACTTTATTTTTTTACTCTTATTTAATAGTATCGGATTATATAAGTTTTAGAATTATGAGCAATTCATTCATATTTTTTGGTTGCTGGAATAATATAAACTGCGAGAAGGAAGCTATATATAGAGATGTCGTATTAAATTGTATCAAAGAGTTTGAACCTTATACTAAAAAGATGTTTATAGCAGGTGATAATTGGTATAATACATTAATCAATTACGATGAAAAAAAAAGAGACAAAAAAAGCAAAGAGGGCAAGGATAGCAAAGATAGCAAAGAGGGCAAGGATAGCAAAGATAGCAAAGATAGCAAAGATAGCAAAGATAGCAAAGATAGCAAAGAGGGCAAGGATAGCAAAGATAGCAAAGATAGCAAGGATAGCAAGGATAGCAAGGATAGCAAGGATAGCAAGGATAGCAAAGAGAGCAAAGATAGCAAAAAAGAATTTTCTTATAAATATTATTTAGTTGATACATTGGTTTCGGGTTATCATATACTATATACGATGAATAAGGATATATATGTTTGTGTAGGTAATCACGACGAAGCCAGTAGTAATAATAACTATCCCAATTGTATGATTAAGACACAGAAACATTATATTAACAAGATCAAAAAATATATAGATGAAATAACGAATGATTTGGAAGCAGTCAGGGGTTCTTCGCAAGAAGCAGCAGATTCATTACAAGGAACCGATAGTGATTATGCAAAAAAGATGATAATGGATTTATTAGACAAAAACAGCCTACCTTCTATTGAACAGTTAGAACCGCTTGATGACGATACAGAGAATAGTATAAAGTTATACTCTGATACAAAAATTGGAGTATATGAAGATGCTTATTCGTCATATATAGTTATTATAATAAATACGAATATTTTGTCACCCGATTATTTAGAAGCTGTTAGAAAAAAAATAGAGGAGACAAAGAAGAAAAGCTGCAATCAAAACAAGGTGATATTTGTAATGGGACACATACCATTATTTTATGATAAACACAAAAAAGAAAAAGTAGCCAAAGCAAAGGACGCAGACAAAGCCAAGGACAAGGGCAAAGCAAAGGACGCAGACAAAGCCAAGGACAAGGGCAAGGCAAAGGATAAGGCCGGGTCGCCAAAAAAGGAACAGGATATAACTAAGATTAAAAAGGGAACTTTTGGAGAAGACAAATCTTCCGAATTAATAGATTTGTTGTATGATATATTGGTCGAATATAACTGTATTTATTTATGCGCGGATTGTCATAATTTCAATATAATGAGTATTAAAAAGCGCGGTAAATCCTTAATCCAGATAACTTCAGGAACTGGTGGTGCTGACCCTGATATAATTAAGGATTTAAAGGATAAAAAGGATAAAAAGGAAGACAAGATATCTGAATATAATATAGCATATTATTCAATAAACTCATATGGATATTGTAAAATAGTTGTTGAAGACGGAAGCGGTGGCAGCGTAGTTGTATCTTATAACAAAATAATAGCAGCTGAAGATGATAATAAGTCAATTGACGAGCTGTATATATATAGCGTTAAAAATAATGAGATAGAATATCGCGAACCTCCTTTAACTGGCGAGGAAAAAAATAAAGTCAAGAATACTATTATATTAAATGCTTCAAATAATAAAGAATATTATTGCAATAGAGTGGCTAAATATAACACTTCTAAAGATATTAATATTAAGGAAAGTAATATAATAAAATCGGAAGATTCGGATAAAGGCATATGTTATGAAAAAAAGGGCAAATGATAAAATGTTAGCTTATAATAAATATGATATATTACTATATTTTATCATTATTGATTATAACCCTTGTCATACTCGCGATATATTATATATACACGGTATATACTTCTGTTCCTTTTAAGAATGGAAAGAATGAAAAGCATTTATATTATATGAGTTATGAAGAAACAGTGCGATTTCTTGAAAGCGACGAAGATAGATATGTAGCCAATTTATCCCCGATAGATTTATATGCCCGCAAAGTATCTTCAAAGGAAGAATATATTAATATTATTAAAGGTGAAGCGACACATTTTAATAAAGGCGATAAATTAATGCTTGATAAATGTACGAAAAAAGCCGATGAATTATTGAGAAATATTAATATAAATACTATCAGCTCTGAAAGCAATCTGGATTATTCAAAATATCTTAATTACAAAGATATAGCCAATATTAAATGGGTATTCGCCATTACCAGGAATGATAATGGTGGAAAATATGAAGATGGCTTGTCGCATACAAGAAAGCACATAATATTTCTATCTCAAGATGTTCTAAATTATTCAGAAGATGAAATAATAAAGCTACTCATACACGAAAAGATTCATATATATCAGCGCTATAACGAAGCTTCGTTCAAAACTATAATATATAATATGGGCTATGCTGAAAGTACAGATAGCCAGGAGATATCTCAAGATAAACTTAAATATGTTCGCTCAAATCCTGATGTCAATAATAAAATATATAAGAACTTACATACTGGTGAATTAATGATATGTTTATATAGTAGCGATAAGCCCAAAAATATTAATGATATTATTATAGAAAATTATGCTATGGAACACCCATACGAAAAAATAGCTTACGAGATATCCGAGCATATATACAATATCCACAAAATAGAAAAATATAAAAAAATATAAAAAATATTAACAAATATAAAAGGATAAAAGGATAAAAGGATTGAAGAATATAATATATATATATTATAATATGGAAGAGGTATTTAAACAAGCACCTGATGGATTAACATATGAAGAGGTTGAAACAATATTTATTAGGAATGATAAGAATGTATTAGATACTCTTATTGAATTGTGGAAAATACCTGATAAAAATGTTAAAAATATTAGCGAGGAAGAAAGTAAATGGGCTAATATTCGCGCTACCTGTGATGATTTTGATAACGAGATGAAAAAAGTATTAGATAATGCTAAAAAACATTCTTAATTTTTAATTCTTGGTAATTACAGAAATTGCCTTCGTGTAGCCTTTGCATAGCTTCGCGTCGCCTTAGTCAAGTAAATTGCGAATATGGTTTATTTCCATTTCGTAATTGTCCGACGGTGTTTCTAAGATAATTGTTGGGATATGTGTTGCAGATTTAGAAGAGGACGATGATGAGGACGAGGATAATGAGGCTATAAAATCGTTCATCTCGGCTACGGGTATTTCGCCATCTAAGATGACAGAGTGCCTATCCTTCATTTCTCCTTTTTTAACAAGGCTATTATTTAGATGGATTACTGTAATATCCTTGCTATTTTTTTTAAATAAGATGTTATATGCCTCTGCCAAACTGTATCCGAGCGCCCAGGTGTGAGCGGTGTCAAAGCAGATTCCGAGGTTTTTCTTTTGTTCTTTTGAAAAGCCGTTAAAGAATGCTACGAAGTCATTCAAATCTTTTAACAGTTCGGTACCTTGTCCAGCAGGCGTTTCAATGATTAATTTAGTCTTCATCTTTTTATTTTCCATAATTTTCAATATATATTCTATTCCCATTTTCATATTATTCAATCCTTTTTCATAGGACAGCGAGACGTGCTTTCCGCAATGTAATACGACACCTTCGGCATTCATCATATCTGCGAGCATAAGCTGATTAATGAGGAGTTTAATCCATATACATTCTTCCAAAGGCATTACCCGTTTTCCTTCGGTGGCATCCTTAGCAATATTTATAGTATAAGGGGCGTGTATAACAAGCTTGAAATCATTTTCGGCGAGATATTTTCGTATATCTTGAGATTTCTTAACATAACTGTCTATATTTGTAATAGTGATGCTTCGCGGATTAGAAACGAATATTTGAAGAGCATTCCCGCCATTATTCCTTATATTATTCATAGTCTCTATTATACCCCCGCTGTTATCGCGCTTAATATGAGCACCAATATAATTCATTGATATTGTCATATATATGATTATGATAAAATTATTCTATTATATCATTATATCAATTTTTACAAGATATCTGGATGGTACAAAGTGGTACAAAAATAAAAAAGGTAGTTTATTTGTTTTTAATTGTTAGCGTAGCGCGTAGCTCGTAGCTCGCGCGTCCGATAAGATATTTATTAGTAATCGTCGGAGTAATATTCGCTATCATCTTCGCTAATGCATTCGCCACAATAATAATCGTCATAATCATCGCTATTACAGATGCTTGAATTGAGTTCATCTTCATTATAATAATCGTTGCATTCGTCATAATATTCGTCATTCTCAATTGCAGACTGCTTTTGCTTTTCGGAATTATTAAGCTGTCCGTAATATTCGTATTTCATATTAATCATCTTGTAATGCGTATTGATATCGCAGCTTTCATATTCCATCTTTTCTTTAAGTTCATTCGCAATATCTTCTCTCCTGGCAATAGTTAGGAAACATTTAGGCGGATTCAATTTCTTATCGAAGCAGTCGGTGATGCTGTTTTTATATTGTGCAACCAACTTGCTCCTATCATAATTCTTATTACTTCCATAAAAATCCAGATAATAATCTACGACGGCTTCCATACGATATCGCAGGATATCCTCGTGCTTATATTTTCTAACCATAAGATGTTTGATATATCCGTCATACAATTCCTTAATATTATAGATTTCGTGAGAGTCGCTGGCAATAGTGTTATCTCCAATCATAATATTAGCAAAATCTGCAAACGAATAATCTTCTTTCACGATATCATTATAAGCATTCATATTATATACGAACACGCACGCAATTAGTTAAATATATATATGTCATAATGCCTATATCAATTTTTGTTTTTCAAGCGTGGGATGCTTGATATAATATTTTTCTAATTATCTTGTTAATCGTCTCGTTTATCTTGTCAATATCAACATTATTAGAATGCCTATACTCAATATAAAGCGTCTTAATGTCCTCGCCGCCGTCTCCGCTACCGCTATCGCTATCGCCGACATCACTGCGCAGAATTAAAGATATCCTATTTGATATCTTGTATTCCTTAATAATATATTCAGATATGCTGTCTATTTCATTGGTACAAGGGAATGTATAATTCGGTTGTTTATTATTCTTGGAACAGATTACAAGTATATTATCTAAAATATCCATATGCTTCTTAATTTTACTTGATACATATTGGTTATCATTAGATAGCTCGTATGTATATATTCTCTCATTGTGTGTATATGATTTATACTTTTCAACTCTGCTTTTTTTATAATAGTTATCTATAAAGGTTTCCAAGCTATTTTTAACAGATACATCTATAACATTCTCTTGCAGTCCCTGCTGTCCCTGCTGTTCCCGGATACCGCGATTAATGAAGTAGATTTCAATTAAATTAATATCTTCTTGGCTACCGCCTCCGACAACACTCGGAAATCCGGTAATATATTTATTAATATCAAGTGTTCCAGATTTAGAAGAGACCAGTTGCGACATATTGTGTGTGTAAAAGGTAATTGAATATTATATAGTATATATATCATTTTTTAGATTTATATATAAAAAATTGATTATTCTATATATTTATATATTAAAACATTTATTATGAATAATGATTTTAAAATCTATAAATTGAGCGACCAAATAGATAAATATAATGCTCCAAATAATATTCCAGAGGTTTCTAATAATCAGTATAATAAAAACAAGGTTCGCGATGATTTTCGTAATATGCTTATTAACAATCTGTTTATCTCAGAGTTAGAAGCTACCGATTTAGAAATAGGCATATTTAATTGTACGATTGATTATGCGAATACTAATAAAATACAATTGTCGTGGAAATGCTCCCTGTTCTTAGATACATATATTAATATCTCGCGAAGCATCTATTCCAATCTTAAATCTAACAGTTATATCGGGAATCAAGATTTATATAAGAGAATGGTTGATAACAAAGAGTTTGTCCCGCATATGCTTCCGTATATGCAATGTCATAATGTATTTCCCGAGAGATGGAATGATATTATCAATAAAAATAATTTGCGACTCAAGGAAGCCTATGAGTTTAATATTGTAGCTATGTCCGATATGATAACTTGTATGAGATGTAAGAGTAAGAAGGTAAGCTATTATGAACTCCAGACGCGCTCAGGTGATGAAGCCTCTACGCTATTTATGGAATGTCTTATTTGCGGAAAGAAATGGAAACAGTAATCTCCAGCCAAGAAGACCCGGGCGTAAGTTATAGTATAGGGCTTCTCTATTGTTCGGCATTTATTATTCTGTATTCAAAGCATTCTCTTAGGATATAAAAGGCAATACCGATATATATTTTTGACTCGTCGTTATCTACAATTTCCCTGATAACATTATAATATTTTTTATTTAATATATAATGCTGTATGGCATTCTGTATCCCATAGTGATATATAATCTCTTCAATATCTTTCTTTTCATAGAATGGTAATTGAATATGATTATAGATATATTTCTCAGTATTGAGAATTAGAACAAGCCTATCGCGCGATGTAATATATTTAATCTTACTATATATATCAGATGCTATGACATTATCGGGTTTTGTTAAAATTATTTTATATTTATATGCCTTCTCTGATGTCTCCGATGTCTCTGATGGTTCTGTCATTTAGTAATAATATATTTATATTTTTATATCATAGTGGGGGATACCGCTGGGGGAGACCGCCGGGAAACCCGTCCCCAACGCGGTTTTATGTGGGGGATGGGGGCTATCGTATTTTATATTATATTATCAACAGTAATAAGGAGTATTGATATACAGCCTAAGATGATACCTAATATACCCTGATAATTTATATTAAAGTATTTATTATAATACAGCGTAACAAGCAATAGCAGTATAATTTCATAAACGGCAAATGTTCTATAATATGCAGGATTAGGGGATATCTTGATAATATAGAAGCCTATTAGTGATACGACGAATAATATTATAGAATATATGTAATATTTTGGCTTAGTTATTATATCTGTAATATTTTTATCATTACTATAAAAATATAGGAAATATATCAAACTTATAAAGCCTACTATTATATTTATCATAATTGGAAATATATACTTAGGGGAATCATCATACCTTATGAAAAGTATAAACCCGACAATTATTGTACTCCTCAAAATAGACAAATAGACCCACTCCTCCATCTTCCCTCCTTTATTCTTATACTTATTCTTATACAAATACAAAAATTATTTAAGTATCCTATTAAAGCCTCTCAATATTTATATAAAATACTAAGAATATTCAGAGCAGTTCTTGAGACACTGGAATATTCATATTTTTTCATTTTAAAATTTGAGTACATCTTTCTGTTTTTTCAAAAATTTCAAAAGTTTTTTAGAAATTACAAAATAAATCAAGAGATGTACTCAAATTTTAATTTTCAAATTTTAGAAATATCCAGTGTCTTTTTAAGTTATCATAATGGTACTATAAATATCTTATAAGCTCCCTCAATAGCCTCTCGATAGCCTCTCAATAACCCCTCAATAGCCCGCGTTGGGGGCGGGTTCCCCCACCTCTCAATAGCCCGCGTTGGGGGCGGGTTCCCCCACCTCTCAATAGCCCGCGTTGGGGGCGGGTTCCCCCACCTCTCAATAGCCCGCGTTGGGGGCGGGTTCCCCCATAGGGCGGTCTCCCTCCCTCATCCCATAATAAATATGTAACATTTTTGCAACATTTTTATAAAAATTGATTGTGTATATCTTAAAGTTAATTATACATTTAGAATGTCCAAGAGCTCTTCTGCTGCTGCCGCCGCTCCTATTGTCAAGGTCAGCGACTCTATCCAGCTATCTTACAACGCCTATGATACTGATGTAGTATATACGACAGATATGATTAATGTCAGCTTCAAGGTTTCATTTGGTAAGGGGAATGATAGCGCGCTGTATAAAAACGAATCAGACCTCAAACAATTTAACAAGAGTTATGAGATTGAAACTCTTGAGACTGACGATGCTGAAAGCTATTATGTAATTACCGAAGAAGGTCCTATTGTAATCAAAATTGAAAACCCAGACATTTATTCGAGGTATAATAATAATTGCGATTATGCTCTCGGTTTCGCGGTTGATTTTGATGAACCTGATTATCTCGAGGAAAGTCATATTACTCCATTCAACATTGATAGGGACGGTGTAATGTGGTCTATTCCTATTCAAGAACCTTGGAAGCCGAATAGCAGTGTATTTTATCAGAACGGAAAGGCGAAATATCAATGGACGACTTCAAGGATTAAGGCGATGGGCGAAGAGCTTACTGGGGATGATAAAGAGCTCGGTATTGAAAAAACTTCAGAAAATACCGGGATGATGTATCTTACATTTATGGTTCTCAGTAAAGAGAAGGAGATTGTTCAGGAAAAAGAAATTACGCGCAGTTGTGGTATGCGTAGCGGCGGTATGCGTAGCGGCGGAGCTACTCGTGGAGGAGGCGACAGCGACGGAGGAGTTAGTCGTAGCATTACTCGTACTATTGGGGAGGGTAGCGTAGCTGGAAGAGTCGGGTATGGCAATAGTGCATCTACATCATCTGTCGCGAGCACTTTTAAATACGCTAAACACACTAAGCGGTATGTGATTCCTGTCCGCATCAGGATTTCAAAGGATTCCTCTGTAAGTGATGTTAATTGTTCCAAAACTCTTGTGGGAGCTGAAAATAATATGAAGAGGAAGACAGTCACTGTAGCCCCCTTCCTCCCTTAGAGAAATGACATACGACTTATGAGCTTTCCGTAGATTAGGGTATATATTAGGGTATATATTATATATTTTTTTATTATTTATCAATATTGTTATCTAGAGATATTAGGACGATACCTATGCATCCGAGCATAATTCCGAATATGCTTTGATATGATATTTTCACATTTTTCTCATAATATAAGGCGAATAATAACATAAATATAATTTCGAGGGCAACAAAGGTTCTGAAATATGCCGGGTTCGGACAAGTTTTTATTATGTAATATCCGAGCAATATAACGAGAAATAACATAAAAGAATATAGATAATACTTAGGTTTAATGATTTCGCCCATTAAATAATAATATTTGTAAAAAGATAATATATATAGCACACTTAATATGCCTACAATGACATTTGCAATAATCGGGAAAATATTGCTCGGCGTCTCATCGTATCTCAAAAATAATATTAAACCTGCTACAATAGCACTATGAATCACTGAAAGAATAATCCACTCCATCTTGATTATTTCTATTTAGATAAAAATATAAAAAATTGATTTAAGATTTTATGAAAATTATTATATAAAGGCGATAGAGTATGTCGGCTTCTATTGCGAGCAAAATCAGTATCAAGGATAAGCTTGATATTACCTATAATATCCTCAATATTATCGTGAAAAATAATAAGAATCTTGTAGGAAATAAATATAATGATAAAAAGAGTTTCGCCGAACAAGAAGCGTCCAAATATAGTAGAATGCGAAGCCCGCAATTCTTCTGTACCAATTTCTGCGGCGGCAACATCAATGACTGTACTTGTCTTCATAGGTCATATTAAGCAGGCTCGCGGATACCTTCCTTTCTATATATTTAGCTTTTTATGGACGGTTTCTATGGCGCCTTCAATCCACGCTTGGCGTTCGCTATATGTTTCGCCTAATATATAGATATCTTTTGGAATAAATATATCGTCCATTTTTTCCTGTATTTTTTTTGTATTTACTCCGACATTCCACATATGATCTCCGGCTTTCCAGAAATGCATAGTAATCCATTCCGGCTCCTTGATATTTTTTTCAGGAAACATCTCATTCAATATTTTCGTCAAATATTTTTTGACATCTTTCTCATTTTTAAAGGCATTCCAAAAGTCTGCATTATATCTGTCGCTATAACTGATTTGTATTAAGCCACTGTTGTAATCTATAGGAATGATAAACTGCAATTTATTTTGCGTAAGTATCTTAGGCATATCTTTAAACCAGACATCTTTGTATTGAGCGAATATTCTCAATAAATGTCCATCACTAACAGTATTAAAGAGACTCTCGTATTTCTTGAAATACCCGATATTCATATAATCACCCCTTTTAATCGTTAGATATAGCTTAGAATAGCTATGTTTAACACCACTAACCTTTACATATTTTTTGTCGCCGCGTTCGCCGCCAGCGCAGCTTTCGCCATCGCAGACATCTTCTAAGATTGATGAAAATTTAACAGAGACACCAGCATCTAATATATATTTATAGAGCACATCGCATAGTATATGTATTCCGTCGCGTAATATGAAAAACTCATTATTGCGAATATCAAAATCTTTTCGTAATGTTATGAGGCCATTATAAGCATTCATATCATACATCTCGCCAATATATCCAAGCGATATCTTGAGCAACTCAACATCATTTGCGCTCAATATTAGAGAAAAATAGTTATGTAAATTATATAAACACGGGTCATATTTATTACCATTCAATTTCTTTTCAATTGCATATCTCCACAATTCGTTGAGGCTCTTGAAATTAGATTTATAATGGCTCAAGAGTTCTGCCTCATTCATCAAGCGCCCTTCAACAAAATAATTCGTATTTTTTCCAATATTTATTATTTGGTCTTGGAGTTTAAAATCCTTGATTATCTTCATAACATATTTATGCTTCTTTCCTAATCTCCCGGCTCCTACAGAATATCTAAAGCCTTTATGCTCGTTCGTATAAATACGCCCACCTATTCTATCAGAACCCTCAAATATAACTATATCAGTCGCCGAAACACCTTTTAATAACAATTTATATGCCAAATATAATCCAGTAATACCAGCGCCAACTATAATATGCTTAGTTCTCTTCATTTACTCTCCCTACTCTTCCTACTATTTCTTATTATATAATTATAATGTGTGGGTCTCCCAAAACGCGGGATATTGAGAGGCTCGCAAGCTATTTATAGTACCATTATGATGTATTAAAAAGACACTGGATATTTTTAAAAATTGAAAATTAAAATTTGAGTACATCTCTTGATTTATTTTGTAATTTCCAAAAAACTTTTGAAAATTTAGAAAAAACAGAAAGATGTACTCAAATTTTCAAATGAAAAAAATAATAATATTCTGGTGTCTTTATAACTGCTCTGTTAATCTAAGTATTTTTATAATAATTATAGAGATATGATTGAGAGGCTACCGAGAGGTGGGGGAACCCGCCCCCAACGCGGGATATTGAGAAGAAGGAAGGATTGAGGATGAGGAGGGGAGGGACAGAGTTATCGTGCGTATATTAGGCATACTATGTCTTTTCGCATACTCTTTTCGTATTCTGGAGTAATCTCTTTAACCTTTGTATCTCGTATATCATCGTATTCGTATGTTTTGCCATTTCTCTTTAAAAGCGCCGTATAATGCCCGGATTCTACTGTTTCCCCTTTGTGTAATATTATAGACCTCAGTTTAAGCTCCTTTTTATCTCCTGATATTTTTATAGTATTAGGATAGATAATTTTAGTAGCCAGCTTAGTTTCTTCGCCAATATTTCTATATATTTCTATTATCAATACGCCATTCGTTTTTAATATGTTATATTCCTTTTCATAGTATTTTATTAGCTTTCCCTTAGAGTTTTTATAATAATTATTGCTATCAAAATCATACCTGTCAAGGCGATATGGTATAAGCGTGGATATGTCAAGCTTAGACTTTCCCATTAAATAGAAAGAAGATATCTCTTGTATCATATTCTTCTTATACTTATTGTCCCCATCGCGAATCTTGACATTAATCTTGAAATTAAATATCTTGTCAAAATAAGTTATTAGCTCAAATACATCAATCTGTTGCGTCAGCCAGTTATCCCTGTTATTAAAAAAGATTCTATTGTTTTCATTTATTTTCACAAGTTCTCTATAATATTTCTCTAAATATTTCCTTATCATATTGCACTTTTTATTTTCTATATCCTTGCTTTTATTGATATACTCATAGATATTATATAATTCTGTCTGAATACGCTGAGCATATCTGTGTTCCAGTTTATTAATTCTAAAAAACATATTATATATTACTCTATTCTTGAAATGAAATAGGGCGACCAAGAGACTATCTATAAAACAGCTGTTGTGTTCGTTGCTTATATTTATATCTTTATTATCCTTCAATATTTTAGCGCCTATTTTACCTTTCTTGCTTACACACCTATTAGTAATAGGATTCAATATTTTCTCGCTGGGACAATCCTTCATACTATGACAATTATCTATTATTATAACATATATAAATAGTAAATGACATAATATCTTATATCCTATATATATCCTATATCACATATCATTCAAACTATGTTTTATAAAAATGAAGAAGGCTATATTAATCTATTGAAAGATACTTTGAATGGCGAGTTTAAAAATACGAGAAACGGTAATGTGTTCTCGCGTTTCGGGTGTATGATTAAGTTTGTCAATATTTCAACCAGCTTTCCTTTGATAACGAGCAAAAAGGTATTTTTTAGAGGAATTGTAGAAGAATTATTGTGGTTTCTCAAAGGCTCTACGAATGCCAACGAACTTAAAGAGAAAAATGTTAATATCTGGAACGGAAATTCAACACGCGAATATTTAGATAGCGTAGGGCTACAAGATTATGAAGAGGGAGAATTAGGACCCGTCTATGGATGGCAATGGCGTATGTTCGGCAAAAAATACACCCCAAATAAACTAAATGACCGTCCCGAAGAATTCCCAGAAGCCAGCCCAGAAGCCAGCCCAGAAGCCAGCCCAGAAGCCAGCCCAGAAGCCAGCCCAGAAGCCAGCCCAGAAGCCAGCCCAGAAGCCAGCCCAGAAGCCAGCCCA